>Ga0153956_1000072_pt1 | contig 125961 bp, 138 predicted proteins | sample TSFL040MetaG_FD_104704 | JGI IMG/M metagenome (GOLD analysis project Ga0153956, IMG submission 104704) | Attine ant fungus gardens microbial communities from Florida, USA - TSFL040 MetaG | ecosystem: Host-associated > Fungi > Mycelium > Unclassified | place: USA: Florida, Wekiwa Springs... | reverse complement strand
GGCCTCCCACAAATGTTGGATAGGCCGGGCAGGGACTTCTGCTCGGTAACCCACGAGTTTTTGTGTGTGAGGCCCCGGCCCGCAACCCCCGGCTCAACGCCAGCGGTCACCCATACCGTCTAGCTCAGTCTTGGCCGCCCGGGAAAGCCTGGGTGATCGGCCAATTCCCCAGCGCGCGGTTCCAATGCGCGGCGAGCACGGCGCTCTGGCCGAGCGCGGTGGCCGCGAACTCCCGGTCGGTGGCCTCGCTGGCCTGCTCGACGACGGCACGCCAGGCTGCCGCGGTGTCGTTTTCCATCCGGACTGCCAGCCGCAGGGCATCGTTGGACGTGGTCACCGGGATGGGCAACCGATATCCGGCGGCGGCAGGCGGGACTGCAACGGATCGGCTGGTCAGGATCGCGATGGTGCGGTCCCGGCGTTCGCGGTGCTGCCGGACGGTCGTGACCACCAGATCGTTGAACTCCGGCAGCGAGTACGCCGACACCAGGCCGTAGCCGTAGACGACTCCGTATTCGGTGGCCAGGGCATCGGTCAGGGCCGCTTCGGGACCCGAAGCCGGGCTGGGTTCGGGAGAAGTCATGCCTGCGCCACCAGGGCGACTGCGTAGGAGGCCGTGCACGCCGCGGCGATGGAGGCCAGCAACCCGGCCCGGTAACCCGACGAGGCGATCGCCAGCTTCCCGGCGCTGTCGGCGGCGGATCGCAATGCGTTGATCACCTGCGAGACCGTCGGCGCGGGCGCATCCGGCGCGGCGCTGGGCGTGGTGGATTCGGCTTCATCCGCCGGCGACTTGCCGACGGCGCGGCCGATCTCGGCGGCCAGCGCCCGGGCATGCTCAGTTCGCTCCAGCGACACCTGATCCAGTGCTGCGGCCAGCGCCTTGGAGTCCGGGTCGGTCAGTGCCGTGGCGGCCGCTGCTGCCAGCACGCTGTCGTGCAGTGCCAACTGTCGTTGTGCCTCCAGGTCGTCCACGGCTGGAGTCGTAGGAGCCGAGCCGCACGCCGGTGCGGCAAGGGCCAGCAGGGCAAGCATCCCGGCGCCGGTGAGCATTCGCCGTCGGTCGATGGCGGTCAGGGGGCCGGGCACCCTGACATCCTGCCATTGTGACCGCGCGGCAGGGACGCGACGTGGCCGCGAATGGGCCGCGGTACGCTGACGGGCGCTTTTGCCGGTTTGCTGTGGCTGTGTTTTCCACGGCGTATCGTTGATAGCTGGTTCCCGGCCGCGCCTGGCGCGTGGGAACGCGCCGAGAAGGACAACTCAAGATGAGGAGCTCGCCGTGGCCACCGGGCTACCTTCCCAGACACAGGTGATCGAGCTGCTCGATGCTGAGTTCGCCCGCGCCGGATTCGAGATCGAAGACGTCGTCGTCGACGATCAAGACCCGCTGCCGCGAATCACCGTGGTCGCCGATGGCGACACCCCACTGGATCTGGATACCGCTGCGGCATTGGCGCGCTCGGCGTCGGATCTGCTCGACAGCCTGGAATTCGAGGGCCAATACGTGCTGGAGGTCAGCTCGCCCGGCGTGGGCCGACCGCTGACCAGCGCGAAGCATTTCCGGCGCGCGCACGGTCGCAAAGTTGACGTGACGCTGTCCGACGGGTCGAGCCTGACCGGTCGAGTAGGCGTCGTCGATGCCGACGTCCTGACGCTGGTGGTGCGCGCCGGGCGGGACTGGAACCGTCGTCGTCTGCCACTGAGCGAGATCAGCCGGGCGGTGGTGCAAGTCGAATTCTCGCGGCCGAGTGAACGTGAGTTGGAGTTGGCGGGCGTACAGGCCCCCGAGGCGGGAAGCGACGAGAAGGAGTGGCGCCAATGAACATCGACATGGCCGCGCTGCACGCGATTGAGGCGGACAAGGGCATCTCGGTTGACGTGGTGGTGGACACCATCAAATCGGCGTTGCTCACTGCGTACCGCCACACCGAAGGCCATCAGGCCGACGCGGTGATCGATGTCGACCGCAAGTCCGGCGTGGTGCGGGTGCTGGCGCGCGAGACCGACGACGACGGCAACGTGATCAGCGAATACGACGACACGCCCGAGGGCTTCGGTCGTATCGCGGCGACGACGGCCCGCCAGGTGATCCTGCAGCGGCTGCGTGACGCCGAAAACGAGAAGGCCTACGGCGAATTCTCTGCGCGGGAGGGCGACATCGTCGCCGGAGTCGTCCAGCGCGACGCCCGGGAGAATGCCCGCGGAGTCATCGTGGTGCGGCTGGGTACCGAGGCTAAGGGCTTTGACGGCGTCATCCGCCCGGCGGAGCAGGCGCCCGGCGAGGCCTATGACCATGGCGACCGGCTGCGCTGCTACGTGATCGGCGTGACTAGGGGCCCGCGCGAACCTCGCATCGAGCTGTCCCGTACCCACCCGAATCTGGTGCGCAAGCTGTTCGCCCTGGAGGTTCCCGAGATCGCCGACGGTTCGGTGGAGATCGTCGCGGTCGCCCGCGAGGCCGGCCACCGCTCCAAGATTGCGGTGGCCTCGCAGGTTCCCGGCCTGAACGCCAAGGGCGCCTGCATCGGTCCGATGGGCCAGCGGGTGCGCAATGTGATGAGCGAACTGGCCGGCGAGAAGATCGACATCATCGACTACGACGAGGACCCGGCGCGGTTCGTCGGCAACGCGCTGTCGCCCGCCAAGGTGATGTCGGTGACCGTGATCGACCAGGCTGCTCGGGCCGCGCGAGTGGTGGTCCCGGACTTCCAGCTGTCATTGGCCATCGGCAAGGAAGGCCAGAACGCCCGGCTGGCGGCCCGGTTGACCGGCTGGCGCATCGATATCCGCAGCGACATCCCGGAACCCGGTGCCAATGGCGCAGAGCGTGAGGCCGGGCAGGGCGTGGCGCACGAAGCCTGAGCGGAACGCGACTAGGAGCACCGAGCGGGACGCGACCAGCGCGCCCAGTGGCGCACTGGCGCGTTCGCATTCGGGTGGTTCGGGTGATCGCCGTTGTATGGGTAGACTGAGCCGTGATCCAGCGCGAGATTTCGACAACTGCCTCGCGGACGCACCGTTCCCCAGATGGACCGGTGCGCACGTGTGTCGGGTGCCGGAAGCGTGCGTTGACCGTCGAATTGCTTCGGGTGGTCGCGGTGTCAACTGAGAACGGCAACGGTGCCGTGATCATTGACCGCGCGGGCAACCAACCGGGGCGGGGTGCATGGCTGCATCCCGCAGCGGAGTGTCTGCACGCGGCGATTCGAAGACGGGCATTCGTGCGCGCGCTGCGGATCAGCGGTTCCCCGGATGTATCCGGGGTGGAGGAGTACTTCGAAGGATTCGAAGATCGGCTCACCGCCCCGGTCAACAGAACAGGTAGCGAAGAACATGAGCACACCGTGAAGTCCCGATGACCATGCGTCATAGCTAAACCCGAGGCGCGGCCCACCACCGCTGTCGCCTCATAGACAGGAGATGTAGTGGCAAAGGCCCGCGTACACGAGTTGGCCAAGGAACTCGGTGTCACCAGCAAGGAAGTCCTCACCCGCCTGAGCGAGCAGGGCGAATTCGTCAAATCGGCATCCTCGACCGTGGAAGCCCCCGTCGCGCGGCGGCTGCGCGAATCCTTCGGCGGCGGTAAGCCCGCGCCGAAGTCCGAAGCGCCCGCCCCGGCGCCCGCCCAGGCCGCTCCGGCCCCGGCGGCGACCCCAGGACCGGCTAAGCCGGCTCCGGTGAGTGACGGCGAGGCGGCAAAGCCTGCCGCTCCCGCCGCCAAGCCCGCGGCTCCGGCAGCTCCAGCGGCTCCGGCTCCGGCTGCGCCGGCCGCACCGGCCGCACCTGCCGCGCCCGCGGCCGAGACCCCGCCGCCGGTGGCTGCAGCGCCCTCCCCGGCGGCTTCGCCCGCTCCCGGCCCTCGCCCGGCAGCACCGGGCCCCAAGCCCGGCGCCCGCACCCCGCGCGTCGGAAACAACCCGTTCTCCTCGGCGCAGCCGGTCGAGCGCGCCATTCCGCGTCCGCACCCGCAGGCGCCCCGGCCTGGGGGAGCACCCCGCCCGGGCATGCCCCGTCCCGGCGGCGGCGCGACACCGGGCAACATGCCCGGACGCACGAGCAACTTCGGCGCCCAGGGCCGCCCGGCGCGTCCCGGAGGCCCGCCTCGTCCCGGCGGCGGTGGCCGACCCGGTGCCCCAGGTGGCCGTCCGGGTGGTCCCGGCGGCGGTCCTGGCGGTAACTACCGCGGTGGCGGTGCCGGCGGTCCCGGCGGCGGTGGAGCCCCCGCGGGCGCCGGTGCCGGTGGCTTCCGCGGTCGCCCCGGCGGCGGCGGTGGCGGCGGCGGCCGTCCCGGTCAGCGCGGTGGCGCGGCCGGCGCCTTCGGCCGGCCCGGCGGTGCACCCAAGCGAGGACGCAAGTCGAAGCGGGCGAAACGCGCCGAGTACGAGAACATGCAGGCGCCGGTCGTCGGTGGCGTGCGGTTGCCGCACGGCAACGGCGAGACCATCCGGCTGGCCCGCGGCGCATCGCTGAGCGACTTCGCCGAGAAGATCGACGCGAACCCGGCTGCCCTGGTGCAGGCGCTGTTCAACCTCGGTGAGATGGTCACCGCCACCCAGTCGGTGGGTGACGAGACGCTGGAGCTGCTCGGCAGCGAGATGAACTTCGTGGTGCAGGTCGTCTCGCCCGAGGACGAGGACCGCGAGCTGCTGGAGTCTTTTGACCTCTCCTACGGAGAAGATTCAGGAGACGAAGGCGATTTGCAGAGCCGGCCGCCGGTGGTGACCGTCATGGGTCACGTCGACCACGGTAAGACCCGACTGCTGGACACCATCCGGAATGCCAGCGTCCGCGAGGGCGAGGCCGGTGGCATCACCCAGCACATCGGCGCCTACCAGGTGTCGGTCGACTTCGAGGGCTCCGAGCGTCTGATCACGTTCATCGACACCCCGGGTCACGAGGCGTTCACCGCCATGCGTGCCCGCGGCGCCAAGGCCACTGACATCGCGATCCTGGTGGTGGCCGCCGACGACGGTGTGATGCCGCAGACGGTGGAGGCGATCAACCACGCCCAGGCTGCTGATGTGCCGATCGTGGTGGCGGTCAACAAGATCGACAAGGAAGGTGCCGACCCGGCCAAGATCCGGGGGCAGCTCACCGAGTACGGGCTGGTTGCCGAGGACTTCGGCGGCGACACCATGTTCGTCGACATCTCCGCCAAGCAGGGCACCAACATCGCGGCCCTGGAAGAGGCGGTGCTGCTGACCGCTGACGCCGCCCTGGACCTGCGGGCCAACCCCGACATGGAGGCCCAGGGTGTGGCGATCGAGGCTCACCTGGACCGCGGCCGCGGTCCGGTGGCCACGGTGCTGATCCAGCGCGGCACGCTGCGGGTCGGTGACTCGATCGTCGCCGGCGATGCCTACGGCCGGGTGCGGCGCATGGTCGACGAGCACGGCGACGACGTCGAAGAGGCGCTGCCGTCGCGGCCCGTCCAGGTCATCGGGTTCACCTCGGTGCCCGGCGCCGGCGACAACCTGCTGGTGGTTGACGAGGACCGCATCGCCCGCCAGATCGCCGACAAGCGCAGCGCGCGTAAGCGCAATGCGCTGGCGGCACGCTCGCGCAAGCGGATCTCGCTGGAGGACCTGGACTCGGCGCTGAAGGAAACCAGCCAGCTGAACCTGATCCTCAAGGGCGACAACGCCGGTACCGTCGAGGCACTGGAAGAGGCCCTGATGGGTATCCAGATCGACGACGAGGTGCAGCTGCGGGTTATCGACCGCGGTGTCGGTGGCATCACCGAGACCAACGTCAACCTGGCATCGGCGTCGGACGCGATCATCATCGGGTTCAACGTCCGCGCCGAGGGCAAGGCCACCGAGCTGGCCAACCGCGAGGGTGTGGAGATCCGGTACTACTCGGTCATCTACCAGGCCATCGACGAGATCGAGAACGCGCTCAAGGGCATGCTCAAGCCGATCTACGAGGAGAAGGAACTGGGGCGCGCCGAGATTCGCGCGATGTTCCGCTCCTCCAAGGTGGGCAACATCGCGGGCTGCCTGGTCACCTCGGGCATCATGCGCCGCAACGCCAAGGCGCGGCTGCTGCGTGACAACGTGGTGGTCGCCGAGACCGTCACGATCTCCTCGCTGCGCCGGGAGAAGGACGATGTCACCGAGGTCCGCGACGGCTACGAGTGTGGTCTGACGCTGACGTACAGCGACATCAAGGAAGGCGACGTCATCCAGGCCTACGAGCTCGTCGAGAAGGCGCGGACGTAGTCGTGGTGGACGTGGGCCGGGCTCGCCGGCTTGCCAAGCGCATCGGGACCATCGTCGCGTCGGCCATCGAGTTCGAGATCAAGGATCCTCCGTTGGCCTTCGTGACCGTCACGGACACGAAGGTGACGGGTGACCTGCACGACGCGACCGTGTTCTACACGGTGCGCGGGCAAACCCTGCAGGACGAGCCCGACTATGCCGGTGCGGCCGCGGCACTGGAACGTGCGAAGGGAACCCTGCGGACCAAGGTGGGCGCCGGCACCGGGGTGCGGTTCACCCCCACGTTGTCCTTTGTCCTGGACAAGGTGCCGGACACCGCCGCTCACATGGAGGAACTGCTGGCTGCGGCCCGAGCTGCCGACGCCGATCTGGCCCGGATACGGGAGGGCAAGCAGCCGGTCGGGGACCCCAACCCGTATCGCGAGGTACCCGGACAATCCGGTGCCGACGACAGCGGTGACGGTGAGCAGTCGGGCGACTGACCCGCTGCCCACGGGCCGGCGGGTCGACGCCTCCGAATCCGTGGAACTGCTGGCGGGCGCGAGCACGCTGGCGGTGATCTGTCACGTCCATCCCGACGCCGACACCGTCGGTTCGGGGCTGGCGCTGGCCTCGGTCCTGCGACGGCGCGGCAAGGCGGTCGAAGTCAGTTTCGCCCGGCCGGACGCGTTGCCGCAGTCATTGCAGTCGTTGCCGGGCGGTGACCTGCTGGTCGGTGCCGATGCGATGCGTCGCGACGTCGATCTGGTGGTGACGGTCGACGTCTCGAGCGCGGATCGGCTCGGGGAGCTGGGGCAGCTGACTGTCGGACGCGAGCTGCTGGTGATCGACCACCACGCGTCGAATCAGTTGTTCGGCACCGCCAATTTCGTTGACGCGTCGGCGGATTCGACGACAATGATGGTGGCTGAACTGATCGACGCCTGGGGCGAACCGATCGATGCGGACGTGGCGCACTGCCTGTATGCGGGGCTGGCCACCGACACCGGGTCGTTTCGGTGGGCCAGTGCCCGCGCACTCCGGCTGGCGGCGCGGTTGGTGGACGCCGGAGTCGACAACGCAGCGGTCAGCCGGACCGTGATGGACACCCACCCGTTCGATTGGCTGACGATGCTGTCGCGGGTGCTGGCCGACGCGCGTCTGCTTCCCGACGCGGCGGGCGGGCGCGGGCTGGTCTATGCGGTGGTCGACTATGCCGAGTGGACCGCGGCGCGGCCCGAGGAGGTCGAGAGCATCGTCGACATCGTGCGCAGCACCGCGCAGGCCGAGGTGGCGGCGGTGTTCAAGGAGACCGCGCCGGGATGTTGGGCGGTGTCGATGCGCGCCAAGTCGGCGGTGGACGTGAGCGCCGTGGCCGTGGCATTCGGCGGCGGTGGGCACCGGCTGGCCGCCGGGTACACCGGGACCGGTACGGCGGCGGACGTGGTTGCCGCGCTGGTCGCCCGCCTTGGCTGACGAGTCCGGCGCCGGGGCACAGCGAATCGCGGCGCTGGCCCTGCCGGCGCTGGTGGTGTTGGCCGCCGAACCGCTCTACCTGCTGTTCGACACCGCGGTGGTCGGCCGACTTGGTGCCCTGGGCCTGGCGGGGCTGGCGATCGGCGGAATGATCCTGGGCCTGGTGGGTTCGCAGGGCACTTTCTTGTCCTACGGCACCACAGCACGGGCGGCACGCCACTTCGGTGCCGGTGACCGCCGCGCCGCGGTCGCCGAAGGGGTGCAGGCGACCTGGCTGGCCCTGGGCCTGGGGGTGCTGATCGTGGTCGTGGTCCAGGCCGTCGCAGTGCCGTTGGTTTCGGCCGCCGCGGGGCGTGACGCGATCGCGCAGACTGCCCTGCCATGGTTGCGGATCGCGATCCTCGGCGCACCGGCGATCCTGGTGTCGCTGGCCGGAAACGGATGGCTGCGCGGCGTGCAAGACACCTCGCGTCCTCCGCGTTATGTGGTTGCAGGGTTTGCGCTTTCGGCGCTGCTGTGTCCGCTGCTGGTGTTCGGGGCGCTGGGCTTGCCGCACTGGGGTCTGGTCGGCTCAGCGGTCGCGAACTGTGCGGGCCAGTGGCTTTCGGCGCTGCTGTTCTTGCGTGCGCTCGGCACTGAGCAGGTCTCGCTGAGGTTCGACGCCGCGGTGCTGCGGGCACAGTTGGTGATGGGTCGCGACTTGATGGTGCGGTCGCTGGCCTTCCAGGCGTGCTTCGTTTCGGCGGCGGCGGTGGCCGCCCGGTTCGGGGCGGCAGCGTTGGCGGCCCACCAAATTGTGCTGCAGCTGTGGATGTTTCTGGCGCTGGTGCTCGATTCGCTGGCGATCGCCGCCCAAGCATTGGTGGGCGCGGCACTGGGCGCCGGCGAGGCCGGTCAGGCCCGGGCGGTGGCCGTGCGAGCAACGGTGTTTTCGGCGCTCACCGCCGGAGTGCTGTCCGCGTTGCTTGCCGCCGGTTCCGGGTTCGTGCCCGGCCTGTTCACCGGCGACGGCGTGGTGCTGGCGGCCGTCGCGGTGCCATGGTGGTTCATGGTGGCTCAGTTGCCCATCGCCGGAATCGTCTTCGCGCTTGACGGGGTGCTGTTGGGCGCCGGCGATGCCGCTTTCATGCGTACCGCCACGGTGATCAGCGCCTTGATCGGGTTCCTGCCACTGATCTGGCTGTCGTTGGCGCTGGATTGGGGGTTGGCCGGGATCTGGTCGGGGTTGACCACGTTCATCGTGCTGCGGTTGGTGTTCGTCGGGTGGCGCGCGCTTTCCGGGCGCTGGGTGCGGGCCGGACGGCCGTAGGATCGGCTGGCGTGAGCGGTCAGCGAGACCTGATGCTGCGCGGGGCCCGGTATCGACCCGATGACCCGGACCTGGTGGCCGGCCGGCGGGATTGTCAGCGCTTGGTGGCGGCGTTCAACGCCACCGGGCCGGTCGTGGGGGCCGGCAGCGTGGTGACCCGGGATCTGCCCGCCGGCGTACTGGCGGCCGGAAATCCGTGCCGGGTCCTTCGGCCTATCGGCTAGTCGAGGCGTCAGCCGCCGACACCGGCGTTCAACAGCAAACCGCCGGCGATGAAGGTGACGACGAAGACCAACCAGCCCAATGAGGGCCAGACGACCATGCGGCTTCGTCGGCGCGCGGCGGCACTGATGCCGACCAGGGTGGTGAGTACGGCCGCGCCGATGCCGCCCCAGGCCACCAGATAGGCGGCGTTGATCAGGTTGTTGTTGCATCGATGGGCACTGGAGCACACGTCCGTCGCCATCCCGGCGAACATCGAATAGATCAAACCCAGCCCGCATGCGAGCAGCAGCAGCACCGCGAGCAGCGTTGCGGCGATCACATCCCAGGGCCGTCGGCGCGGCGGCGGAGCGACGTTGCCGTAGGGCCTCGGGGGTGGGGGATAGGGCGGATAGTTCTGTGTCACGGCTGAGTCCACCTGGTAGGTCCGGTTTGCTGTCCCACGGTAGTCGTGCTCCAGCACGCCGGGGCGTTCTATTTCTCCAGTCGATTGACAGGAAAAACCTACAGTGCCTATCTATACATTTAAGTTACTCGCGGGTAGCGTTCTGCGCGTTGTTACCAGTTACACACGCCTGGCTTGGGGGGTGTAACCCACTGGCTTGGGAAAACGACGGAGATGGGGAAGCTCACGATGATGCATTACCGACTGATCGCCGCAGGCCTGGCCACCGGGGGTGGTCTGCTTACTGCGGTGTTCTTACAGGCTGCGGTGGCCGTTGCGGCTCCCGGCGACGACGCTGCCGCGCCCAGCGCAACCGGCGCCGATGCCTTCACGATCGGCGGATACACGTTTGACCCCTTCAACGGCGCCACCGGCGATGAGGGATTCTCACTGGTTCACCCGCTCACCGGCTCTGCGCCGCTGCTGACCTTGGGTGGCGGAAACGTTTTGGGTACTACGACTGCTCCACAGGACTTTCAGGTGTACGGTGCCGACGGCACCAGCCTGGGCAGCATCGACTCCAGCGTGGTCGTGACGAACCTGGCAGGCTTCACCAACACCCAGTTCACCGTCACAGACGTCACCGCGGCATCCGGTGGGTCGGCGGCAGATCTGCCGACGTCGGGAGCAGTGTATGACGTGTTCAACCTGGGTGGCGGTTTCGCGAACGTCTACGTGGCCACCCCGGGTGAGGACGGCACGGTCACCGACACCTTCGTGACGCCGTGGGGAAGCATGGACCTGAGTTCCATGTTCGCCGGCTTTAACGCGGCGGACCCGCTGCAGCCGGGCGACGCCTTCGCCGCGCTGCAGTCCGGCGTATCGGGTGGTGGCGACGACGCCTTCACGATCGGTGGCTATACCCTCGACCCGTTCACCGGCACCGGTGACGCGGTCGAAGAGGGCTTCGCCTCGGTTCCTGCGCTCGGCGGTGCCGCACCTTTCTTGGCCATCGGCGGCGCATCGCTTTTCGATCCCACCACACTCGGCAACGACCTTGCGAACCAAAGCTTTACCGTCTACGACGACAGCGGTGCCAATCTCGGCACCCTGACGACCGGCGTAGACGTGACGAACCTGTTGGGGATGACCAACACCCAGCTGATCGTTGCCACGCCACTGGGTGTTCCGACCGCGGCGGGTCTGCCGGAGCTGGGGACGGTCTATGACGTGTTCAACTTCGGTGGAGGTTTTGCGAACGTCTACGTGTCCACGCCGGGAGCCGACGGCACGGTCACCGACACCTTCGTGACGCCGTTCGGCAGCATGGACCTGAGCTCGCTGTTCGCCGGCGTCAATGCGTCCGGGCCGCTGGACCCGGGCGTCGCATTCACCGGGCTGGAGGCGGGTACTGCCGCCGGCGGGGAGCAGGCCTTCGCTATTGGCGGCACCACGTTCGATCCGTTCACCGGATCCGGGGCAAGTGCCGCCGAGGGTTTCGCGCCGGTCTTCCAGACAATCGGTGCGCCGCCGTTGCTCAATATCGGCGGCGGTACGCCCGGTCTCCCGATCGGCGGTACGTTCTTCCCGCTCCCGGTTACGTCGCAGGACTTCAACATCTATGGCGGCACCGGGGCCGACGCCGATCTGCTCGGCACCGCGCACGCGCAGGAGACCGTCACCCAGCTGTTGGGCCTGACCACCACCGAGTTCGTCATCGACGGTGTCACCCCGGCCGACGGAGATGTTGCGGGTCTGCCCGAACTCGGCTCGGTGTACAGCGTGCTGGACCTCGGCAGTGGTTTCGCCAACGTCTACTCCGCCATCCCCGGCCTGGACGGCGCCGACAGCACCGTCACGGACACCTTCGTGACGCCGTTCGGGGACTTCGACCTGAGCGGGCTGTTCGGTGGCTTCGACGCTTCGGCGTTGTTGGACCCGGGCGCTGCGTTCCTGGGGCTCGACTTCTAAAGATTCGCCTCACTGACACGTCCCGGGCGGTGCGCAAGCGCCGTCCGGGACGTGTTGTGTCACTGCACCTGGGCGCGCCCGCGTTCCAGCACGGCCGCGCGATTGGCGGCCACGTCGGCGCCGGTCACGGTGTTCAGCCACTGCTTGGCCGCCATCGCCTCGATCCACAGTCCGGTGGCGGTCTGCGACTCGTCGATGCGGTGATAGGAGGAAAGCAGGGCACGCACGGCGGCCTGATTGTTGCCGACGATCGAGGCAGCCACCCGCTGCGCGGCGGGCAGCAGCTCGGCGTGGGGCACCACTTCGGTGACCAGCCCGGCCCGCAGCGCGTCGGCTGCCGACAGGTAGTCCCCGGTCAGGCTCATCCGGCGGGCCAAGCCCACTCCGACTTTCTGGGGGAGTCGGACACTGAGTCCCCAGGACGGCAGCAAACCGACGCGTGCGTGGGTGTCGGCGAATCGGGCCTGATCTGAGGCGATCAGGACGTCGCAGTACAGCGCCAACTCGAGCCCACCGGTGACGGCCGCACCGTTGACGGCGCCGATCACCGGCTTGGTCATCGGCGGCCATTGCGGGGAAATGTCTGTCAGGGCAGTGGATTCGCCGAACTCCTTGAGGTCCAGCCCGGCGCAGAACACGGGATCGGCACCGGTCAGGATCAGCACGTCGACGTCGTCGTCGGCGTCAGCGTCGGCCAGTGCACTGAAGACGGCCTCACGTAACGCGCCGGACAGCGCATTGCGGGACTGCGGGCGGTTGAGGATCAGGGTGCGGATGCGGTCCTGTGTCTGGACCAGCAGAATGTCGTCGCTCACCGGTTCACCGTAGCCCCGGCTACGCTGAGGGGAATGCACGGTATGGCGTTGAAGGAGTGGAGCGTTGTCATTGCCGCGCTGCTGGCCGGCCGGCAGCGAATCCTGCTGCGTAAAGGCGGCATTCACGAGAAGCGTTTCGATGTCAGCGCTGAGGAGTTCCTGCTGTTTCCGACAGCGGTGCACAGCCATACCGAGCGGGTCCGTCCCGAACACCAGGATCTGCTCGCGCCGGCGGCCACCGACTCCACCGCGGAGCAGGTGCTGGTCCGGGCCGCAGCGAAAGTCGTTGCAGCGCTGCCCGTCGAGCGGCCCGACGCGCTGGAGGACATCGCGGATCTGCATATCTGGACCACCGAATCGGTGCGCGCCGACCGGCTGGATTTCCGGCCCAAACATCGGTTGACGGCGCTGGTGATCCAGGTGTTCCCGCTGACGGCGCCGGTGCGGCTGCCGCGCAGTCCCGATTACGCCGGTTGTGCCAGCTGGGTGCAGCTGCCGATCGCCGACCCGCAGCTGGGCGCCCCGGTGTTCACCGCCCAGCAGCTCGAAACGGTGACCGCCCGGGTCCGCGACACCCTCGGCTGAGGGACGCGTGGCGTCAGATCTGGACTATCGACGGGACCGCAGGGTCCGAATGATCTGCGCCGAGAGTTCCGGGTCCGCGAGCAATTGGTCGATCAGTGCCGTCATGACTTCCTGCCCGGTGATACGCGCGCATCCCACCCGGTCGGCAGCGTCGCGCTGCCACAGATCGAGCCCGCGATGTTGGGCCGGCGACAGGTCGACCGTGCGGCGGGTTCGGGTTTGACGCAGCGGGATTGGCTCAGTCGGCTTCATCCCCGTCTCGCGAGCCGGCGCCCAGCCGGTGGCCGGAGCTCCGAAACTGCGGTTATTGAGGGAATCGCTGGCAGCGCTCATTGTGTGGACCTTCGGTTGCGGTGGAACCTCACCCTGGTACTCACGCCAGAGTAGCCCGTCAACCGTCGCGACAGGCATCGGTCGTGGTCCGCGGAGCGGTGGCAGCGGACTCAGTGGGCCTTCGCCGCGGCGATGGCGCTGCGGAGCTCGGCGGTGAACTGATGTCCGTCCTGGTCGTCGCCCAGTCCCAGGTAGAACCCGGCGATCGCCTGGTTCGCGAGCTCACCGGACCACTGTGCGACGACGCTGGGGAATATTAATCAAGTGAGTCATTATCTGTACAAGATTAAAGAAATATTAGATCCGCTTTATCGGTCATGATCGCATTAAATACGGACATCCGTGAATCAGTGGGTCAGTAGATCAGTAGATAGGTTATGAGCTGGGATAATAGTGATGAAATCTATCCTCTTGACGTCCTTCGGGTGAAATAGAAGAAACGCAGAAAAATTGTTGATCAGACCGTTGTTTCCCCACCTTCTCCGGTGCTACTGTCCGAATATCAAGATAATTTCGGGAATCTTGACGAGGGAGAAAATCATGTTGATTTCGCGCAATTCGTGCCGACGCATAGCCGCCGGAGCGATCAGTGCCGGCGCACTCGCCGGCGCGCTGTTGGTCGGCCCTGCGGGGCCGGCGCAGGCCTCCCCGGGGGAGGTCGCTGCACCACCACCCGCCGCCGTCCACGTGGCAGGGAACCAGATCGGCCTGCCGGCCGCATTCGGCAATCGCGTCGGTATCGACAAGGCGCCGGCGGACACCGTGTTCGCCACCGACATGCGCATGGCACCCATGCCGCAGTGGTGGGGTCACCACTGGCGCCATCGCCTGTGGCACCGCTGGTGGTGGTGGTGGTGATCGAGGTATCGGTCATGCCACACCTTGATCGCGGTCGGCGGCATGCCGGCAGGCGCGGGTTGGTACTGCTGGCCGCACTTGGCGTTGGGGCAACCCTCGCCGGGTGCGGCGCCAGCACCGAAGTCACCCCGGCGGGGCCGGTTGCGTCCCAGCCACCCGCCGCCGAGCCGAGCCCGGCACCGTACGACATCTCACGAGTCGACGCCATCACCGACGACTTTCCGCAAGGCTTCACTGCCGAGGCGCACCCGGCAAAGACGCTGGGGCAGTCCGACATCGACGGGTCCGCGGTCGCCGCGTTCACCGACGCCCAGGTGGACCCGCCACAGTGCCGGTCGGTGGTCATCCCGCCGTATGCCGATCCGACCGTCGGCACCGAAGCCGCCGGTGTGATCGGGCAGGGGGATCAGGGCAACATGTATGTCGTCGCCCTGCGGTCGCCCAATCCGGTTGCGGCTGCGGCTGATCCGGAAGGCTGTGACCGGATCTCGCTGTCCGGTTCGCCGGAGGCGACCGGGACGGTGGAACGTATTCCGGCGCCAGCCATTGCCGGCGCCAGCACGACCGGCGTGAAGCTGAGCGTTGCGGACCCCGCGGAGGATCCCGACTATCTGTTCACGGCGGCGCTCGACGAACGAACGTCGGTGGTCGTCATGGGCAGCGCGGATGCGCAGTTGGATCCGCAGCGGGTGATGTCAGACCTGCTGGTCAAGGCCGTCGCAGCTGTCCGTGGGCAGCAGCAACCGTGAGCCGGCCAGCCGGACGGTGTGGGTTGCCGGTCGCAGCGCGGCGCCGCTGACCGCGGGTTCGCCGGTGCCCAGGTTGCGTGCGAACCGCGGATGGCAGCCGCCGGCGATGAGCAGCCGGATGCGAGAGCCGGCCGCGAAGCGGTGGGCGATCTCGTCCAAAGCAACACGCACCGTGCCAGAGGACTGATTCAGCCGCCGGTAGCCGTCGCTGACATTGCGTGAGTGGCCGCGGGCGTCGACCTCGCTGACCCTGACGAACACGTCGACGTGCGGGTTGTCGCTGGAATGCGCCAACTCCACCACGGGGCTGCCGAGGACATCGATGTCCTCGGTCAGGGCGTCCCCGGTGAAGGTCAGCACGTCTGCGCGGCGAGCCAGCACGTCATCGCGCTGATAGCCGCCGCCCGGGGCCAGCAGCCGCCCGCCCACGGTCGGTGTGGGGTCGGCGGGATCGTAGTGAAAGCTCGCCGCGTCTGTCGTACCGTCGGCCACGGGGGAGTCGGCCAGCCACCCGCCGGGCTGCAGCCACCAGCTTCGGCCGGCCGTCGCGGGCGGCCAGTCCGGAAAGTCTCGCCAGCCCCCGCCGCCGGTGACATACACCCGGACTGGGCGGGTTCGCGACGGTCCGTCGGCGCCGGCCAGGTGAGTGCCGAGCCAGTCCAGGGATTCCGTGGTGACGGTGCGCAAACCTTTGGTCAACATCTGGGAGTGTGTCCAGGGTCCGACGGTCAGCGCCACCTCTCTTCCCCGGTCTCGCAACTTCCGGAACTGAGCCAGCGTCTGATCCAAGAACAGGTCCTGCCAGCCGCTGAGCAGCAGCACCGGAACCTGGGTCTGATCCAGGGCCACCGGGTGACGCAACTTGTCCCAGAACGGGTCCTCGCGATCGGGGTGCTCAACCCACGACTCGTACCAGGGGGAGCCGTCAGCCAGCAGTTCCCGGCCGGCTGAGCCCAGCGGCAACGCGGCCGCGGCGCGTTTGACCCGGCGTTGCGCGGTGAGCTGCTGTAGCCCGGCCCGGATTCGTGGACGAACCTCCTGGTGGGCCATCATGTGGCTCCAGCCCAAGAAGTCATTCAGTGAAAACGACCCGACGCCCCACGTCGACTGGTACAGATCGTGGGGTCCGACGGTGATGACGGCGGCCTTCAATTCCGGTGGCGGGTCGGCGAGCAGTGCCCATTGGGTGAAACCCAGATACGACAACCCGATGGTGCCGAAGGACCCGGTGAACCACGGTTGGTTGCGCATCCAGGCCACGGTGTCGGCACCGTCGGCGGCCTCATTGACCATCGGCTCGAATACGCCGCCGGAGCCGAAGGTGCCGCGCACGCTCTGCAGGATCACCCGATAGCCGCGGGCGGCATACATCCGGGCGAACACCAGGGAGAACGGGAACTTGCGGCCGTAGGGGCAGCGCACCAGCAGGGTGCCGGCCACATCGCCGGTCGGCTGATAGTGGTCGGCGCGCAGCTGGACCCCGTCGCGCATCGGGATATGTTCCCGGCGCACGGTGTAGCCGGTGGTGGTCGGCGGCAGTCGCCGCAGCGCCCGGTTCACCACGACATCAGCCAGGCGCGGCGAGCTGGTGGCGGCCACGCGATCAGTACTTGTAGTGCGGAGCCAGCTGGTGGGCGCGCATCAGGTTCTCGGTGGGGCAGTCCACGTCCGGGTTGGAGTACACCGGCGAGTAGTACAGCGACTGCTGAATCACCCCGTAGCTGGTCTTGAACGCCACCATGCAGGAGAACCACCACCGGTTGTTCCACTCGGTGGGCTTCATGACCCAGTACTGCGCGGCCCGGTGTCCGTTGATGTCCATCTCGATCGCGTCGGCCGGGATGGATTCGTCGTAGCTGCGCCACACGAACGTTTCGACCGCCATCTGGTAGTTGCCGGAGTCGAATTCGCAGCGCACACCCTCGACCGGCTTGGGCGGCGTGAACGCCAGACCCAACTGAGCTATGACGTCATAGGGGATGTCTTCGCAGGCGTCGAACGGGCGCGGATTGGTGATGTTGACCGCTTTGCTCGAGGTCGTCGGGGGTGCCAGCGGTATCGCGGTGGAACGCAACTGGACCCCGGGCCTGCCGCTGGCGTCGTCGCTGGGGGGTGTCTGTTGCCAGACCATCGCGACGGCCATCACCAGCGCCCCCAACGCGGTGATCAGACGCAGTTTGGTGAGCATGACACTCCTCGCTTCCGCCCGGTGTTCTGCCGGGAGTGTACAAGTTGTGGCACCGGCCACTACCCCGAAGTCGAGAACACGTTCTAATTTCGGTCACCCACTGTGCCGATGGCGGCGACCCGTCCCCCGCAAGCGGGTGGGCCCACACCGCAGGTAGGGGAGTGCCCCCATCGCCCGGCTCCGTCGCGCTCGCGATCGCCGCTGGGCTGAGGCGGCGATCCGCTGCGCCCGACTCCGCCGCGCTCGCGATCGCCGCTGGGCTGAGGCGGCGATCCGCTGCGCCCGACTCCGTCGCGCTCGCGATCGCCGCTACGCTGAATCCTCGTGACCACCCACGAGCGCAGGGCCGCCGACGGCCCAACCCTGTGGGCGATCTCTGATCTGCACACCGGCCACCTGGGCAACAAGCCGATCACCGAGGCGCTGCATCCGGTCACCGGGGACGACTGGCTGATCGTCGCCGGCGACGTCGCTGAGCGCACCGACGAGATCCGCTGGGCGCTGGATCTGCTGCGCAAGCGGTTCGCCAAGGTGATCTGGGTCCCCGGCAACCACGAGCTGTGGACCACCAACAAGGACCCGATGCAGGTGTTCGGCCGCTCGCGCTACGACTATCTGGTCGACATGTGCGATCAAATGGGTGTCATCACCCCTGAGCACCCCTTTCCGGTCTGGACCGAGCAAGGTGGCCCGGCCACCATTGCGCCGATGTTCCTGCTCTACGACTACACATTCCTGCCGGCCGGAGCGACGAGCAAGGCCGAAGGCTTGGCCATTGCGCGGCAGAACAACGTGGTGGCCACCGACGAGTTCCTGCTGTCACCGGAGCCCTACGGCACCCGCGACGCATGGTGCCGCGACCGGGTCGCGGCGACGCGTAAGCGCCTCGAAGACCTGGACTGGATGACCCCGACCGTACTGGTCAACCATTTCCCGATGGTGCGCCAGCCCTGTGACGCGTTGTTTTATCCGGAGTTCTCGCTGTGGTGCGGCACCGTCGAAACCGCCGACTGGCACACGCGCTACAACGCGACGTGTTCGGTCTACGGCCATCTGCACATCCCGCGCACCACCTACTACGACGGCGTGCGCTTCGAAGAGGTCTCGGTGGGCTATCCGCGCGAATGGCGCCGACGCCAGCCACACCGGTGGCTGCGCCAGATACTGCCCGAGCCGCACTACCCGCCCGGTTACCTCAACGAATTCGGCGGCCACTTCGCCATCACCGACGAGATGCGCGAGGCCAGTGCGAAGTTCGCCGAGCGCGTGCGTCAACGGCAGGCGCGATGAGCAAGCTGCTGGACCGGGTGCTCGAAGGAGCACCCGCGGGTTCGATGGCCTGGGCCGAACGCTACGACGATCCGCCCGGGCTGGCCCCGCTGCCCGAGGAAGAGCCGCTGGTTGCCCGTTCGGTTGCCAAGCGCCGCAACGAATTCGTCACCGCGCGCTACTGCGCTCGGCTGGCGCTGGAAGAGCTCGGGCAACCGCCGGTCCCGATCCTCAAGGGGGAGAAGGGCGAACCCACGTGGCCCGACGGCGTTGTCGGCAGCCTGACGCACTGCGCGGGCTTCCGCGGCGCGGTGGTAGGCCGCAGCATCGACGTGCGATCGGTCGGGATCGACGCCGAACCACACGACGTGCTGCCCGACGGCGTGCTCAAAGCGGTCAGCCTGCCCGTCGAACGTGACGAACTCGCCGCGCTGCCGCAAGACTGGCACTGGGACCGAATCCTCTTCTGCGCCAAAGAAGCCACCTACAAGGTGTGGTTCCCGCTGACCAGGCGATGGCTGGGCTTCGAGGACGCCCACATCACCTTGACTCTGACTGGCGAAGCGTCCGGGGCTTTCGTCTCCCGCATCCTGATCGACCCGGCGGCGCTGTCCGGGCCTCCGCTGACGGAGCTGCGCGGGCGATGGTCGGTGGCGGGCGGCCTGGTGCTGACGGCGATCGTGCTGTGAGCACGCCCCCGCCGGCAGGGCTGGTGATCGTCGACAAGCCCGCCGGAATGACCAGTCACGACGTCGTTTCGCGGTGTCGCAGGTTCTTCGGGACCCGCAAGGTCGGCCACGCCGGCACGTTGGACCCGATGGCCACCGGGGTGCTGGTGGTCGGCATCGAACGGGCCACGAAAATTCTGGGATTGCTGACCGCCTCGCAGAAGTCCTACGCCGCCACCATCCGGTTGGGGCAGACCACCTCGACCGAGGATGCCGAAGGCGAGGTGCTGGCGACGACTCCGGCGGGCCATATCACCGACAGCCAGATCGACGCGGCGATCGCCGGACTACGCGGCGACATCGCGCAGGTGCCCTCATCGGTCAGTGCCCTCAAGGTCGCCGGCAAGCGGTCCTATCAGTTGGCCAGAGAGGGCCGGGCCGTCGAACTGCCCGCCCGGCCGGTGCGTATCGAGCGCTTCGAGCTGTTGGCGGTGCGGCGCGACGAGCCGTTCGTCGATCTGGACGTCGAGGTGGACTGTTCGGCGGGCACCTACATCCGCGCGCTGGCCCGTGACGTGGGCAGCGAGCTGGGGGTGGGCGGCCATCTGACCGCGTTGCGGCGTACCCGGGCCGGCAGCTTCGGGCTGGATCAGGCTCGCACCCTCGACGAACTGGGGGAGAGCGCAGCGCTGAGCTACAGCCTGGATGACGCCTGCTTGCAGACCTTTCCGCGCCGGGACCTGACCGAGCAGGAAGCCGTCGATGCCGGTCACGGCCGGCCGTTGGAGCCTTTCGGCGTCCAAGGAACCTATGCGGCCGCCGCGCCCGACGGGCGAGTGATCGCGCTACTGGAGGACTCGGGAAGGCGGACCAAGTCGGTGGTCGTCATCCGGCCGGCGACGCTATAGTCCGCCGATGGCCACCGAGGAACGTGAGATCACCGAGCCGGTCGATCTGTGTACCGCGTCCGGGCTGCTGAACCCGGCCGCCATCGGTTGGACCCGAACACCGCTGCAACCTAGACGGCTGGGGGCGAGTGTTGCCGTCGACGGCCTACTCGGGTGGGCTGAACAGGTGCACATGTTCTGGTAAGCGCAGCCGGGATAGTTACATGCCAACGAGAACGAATGTAAGCGTATCTCCGCGCAGTTATGCTGACACGCGAGTTGCGGTTGGAAACTGGTGGAGGTGGCGGGATGGCTGCGAGCGGTAGTGCACCTGCGGTGCGACGCACCCAGGCCGAGCGCAGTGCTGCGATGCGGACCCGCCTGCTCGACGCCACCATCGACTGCTTGGTCACCTACGGCTACTCCGGCACCACCACGCCGCGCATCGCCGAACTCGCCGGCGTGACCCGCGGGGCCCAGATCCACCACTTCAAGTCGAAGGAAGACCTCGTCGTCGCCGCCGTCGAGCACCTGGCGCAGCAGCGCACTCAGGCCGCGATTCGTGAACTCGGCCAGGTGGATTCGATTCCCGACCCGGTGGCGACCGCCCTGGATTTCCTCTGGGAGTCTCACCAGGGGCCGATGTTCATCGCAACAATGGAACTTTGGGTGGCCGCCCGCACGGATCGGGTTCTCGCCCAGCACATCGAGCGGGTCGAACCCGTCGTCAACGGAACCTTGATCGCCGCCATCGCCCAGCTGATGCCCGGGCATCCGGCGCCAAAGGAGATCCGCAACGTGGTCTACACCGCGATGGATGTGCTGCGCGGCATTCTGGTGTCGAACTTCGTCGACGACGACCCGCAGCGCGCCCGGCGACGCTGGGAGCGGGCGTGTGTGCACCTGCGCCAGGTCGCGGCCGGCGTCCTGTCGCAGCCGGACTGAGCCCGCCGAGTCGCCCAGCATTGCGCCGTTGAACTGGTGCCGCCTGCCCCCTTGTAAAGATGCAATCAAGACTGTATGTTTCTGGCCATCGGTCGAAACGTGAAGGAGCATGATGGCCAACAGGGTGTTTGTGATCGGCGTCGGGATGACGAAATTCGAGAAGCCGGGTCGACGAACCAACGACGACGGATCGGCATGGGACTACCCGGACATGGCCCGCGAATCCGGCACCAAGGCGCTGGCCGATGCCGGGATCGACTACCGCGAGGTGGAGCAGGGCTACGTCGGTTACGTCTATGGCGAGTCCACCTCCGGGCAGCGGGCGCTGTACGAACTCGGCCTGACCGGCATCCCGATCGTCAACGTCAACAACAACTGCTCCACCGGATCCACCGCGCTGTACCTGGCCGCCCAGGCAATTCGAGGCGGGCTGGCGGACTGCACGATCGCGCTGGGCTTCGAGAAGATGAAGCCCGGCTCGCTGGCGTCCACCTACGACGACCGGGCCCAGCCGATGGAGAAGCACATCCTGGCGCTGGCCGAGATCTCCGAGGTGCTGTTCCCGCCGGCGCCGTGGATGTTCAGCGCCGCCGGCCGCGAGCACATGAAGCAGCACGGAAGCACTGCCGAGCATTTTGCAAAAATCGGCTACAAGAACCATAAGCACTCGGTGAACAACCCGTACGCGCAGTTTTCCGACGAGTACTCCCTCGATGACATCCTGGGCTCGCGGATGATCTACGACCCGCTGACCAAACTGCAGTGCTCACCGACCTCGGACGGCTCCGGCGCCGCGATCCTGGCCTCCGAGGCGTTCGTCGACAAGCACAACCTGGCCGGTCAGGCCGTGGAGATCGTCGGACAGGCGATGACCACCGATTTCGCCTCGACCTACGACGGCACAGCCAAGAGCCTGATCGGCTACGACATGAATGTCCAAGCCGCACGGCAGGTTTACGACCAGGCCGGGTTGGGGCCCGAGGATTTCCAGGTCATCGAACTGCACGACTGCTTCTCGGCCAACGAACTGCTGCTGTACGAGGCCCTCGGGCTGTGCGGTGAAGGGGAGGCGCCCAAGCTGATCGACAACGGCGACACCACCTACGGCGGACGCTGGGTGGTCAACCCGTCTGGTGGGCTGATCTCCAAGGGCCACCCGTTGGGTGCCACCGGGCTGGCGCAGTGCTCCGAACTGACCTGGCAGCTGCGTGGCGCCGCCGACAAACGTCAGGTCGAAAACGTCACCGCCGCACTGCAACACAACATCGGCCTGGGCGGCGCCGCCGTCGTCACCGCCTACCAGCGCGCCGAGCGCTGAAAAATCCAACCGAAACAAGGAGAGAACAGCATGGGACACATCGAAGCCACCAAGCAACTGTCGGTCAGCCCGGACGCGCTGTGGAAGACGGTTTCCGACCCGTCGACCTGGGGCCAGTGGTTCACCATCCACGAGAAGTGGCTGTCCGAACCGCCGGCGACCCTGACCGCGGGCACGTCGCTGACCGCGAAGATCGTGATGCTGGGCATGGCGAACAAGATCGAGTGGATGGTGGACAAGGTCGATGCGCCCACCAGCCTGACCCTGTCGGGCACCGGGATGGCCGGTGTGAAATGCCAGTTCGAGTTCTCGGTGACCCCCGCCGGCGACGGCTCGGAGTTCAGCGTCGCCGGTGACTTCGAGGGTGCACTGATCAAAGGCGCGCTGGCCAAGGCGGTCGAGAAGGACGGCGCCAAGCAGCTCGACAAGACCCTCGCGCAGCTCGAGGCGTTCTCCGCGGCGAACGTATGAATGAGGAACTGGAGTTCGACGATGCCGGGCTGAACACCTGGGCCGACGAAGAGCGTTTCGAGGTGACCGCCGAGCGGATCACCGAGTACGCCAAGGCGACCAACGACCCGATCCCGGCGCACCTGGCCGGGGAGGTCGCACCGCCGGTGTTCGGCATCGTGCCGGTCTTCGAGGCGATGCTCACCCCGGCGATTGACGTGATGCCGATCGAGCTGATTCCGCGGGTGGTGCACGGCGAGCAGGACTTTCACTTCCACCGCCCGATCCGCCCGGGGGACAAGCTGGTCTCGCGGGCCAAGATGATCGGCTACGAGGGCCTGGAGAAGGGCACCCGGTCGGCGATCCTGGTGGAGTGTCGCACGCAGGACGGCGAGCTGGTCAACGAGCAGTACGTGACCTGCTTCGTGCGGGGTTTCTCCGCCGGAAAGGCGGTCGGGGAGCTCAGCCCCGAGCACAAGTTCGACGAGGCGCTGCGCTCGCAGGCGCCGATCGCCAAGGTGACCCAGCACATCGACGCCGACCAGACGTTCCGCTACTCGCCGGCATCGGGTGACCCGATGCCGATCCACCTCGATGAGGAGGTGGCCCGCGATGCCGGGCTGCCGGGCATCATCGCGCACGGCCTGTGCACGATGGCCTTCACCTCGTGGGCGCTGCTCACCGAGGTCGCCGACTCGGATGTCGCGCGGCTCAAGCGATTCGCGGTGCGATTCTCCAAGATGGTGCTGCCCGGCGACGACCTGGAAACCCGGATCTGGAAAGCCGGTTCGGCCGACGGAGCCACCACCTACGCGTTCGAGACGGTGCGACTTGGCACCGATGAATTCGCCATCACGGATGGCCTGGCTGTGATTGCAGAGGAGAACTGATGGGAGCACTACAAGGCCGGGTCGCCGTCATCACCGGCGCCGGGCGCGGGATCGGCCGCGAGCACGCGCTGCTGTTCGCCGCCGAGGGCGCCGCCGTCGTCGTCAACGACCTGGGCGGCAGTAACACCGGGGAGGGCACGGACGCCGGGCCGGCCCAACAGGTGGTCGATGAGATCATCGCCGCCGGCGGGCGGGCGGTGGCCAACACCGACAGTGTGTCGGACTGGACAGCAGCCGACGGCCTTGTGCAGCAAGCCATTGACGAGTTCGGCCGGCTCGATGTGCTGGTCAACAACGCCGGCATCCTGCAGGACGCCTTCATCCCCGGGATGGCGGAATCGCAGTGGGACGCCGTGATCAACGTGCACCTCAAGGGGCACTTCGCGATGCTGCACCACGCGGCCGCGTACTGGAAGGCACAGTCCAAGTCCGGGGATCAGCCCAACGCCGCGGTGATCAACACCGCGTCGGGCTCCGGAGTGACACTGCCCAACGCCGGGCAGGCCAACTACGGCGCGGCCAAGGCCGGGATCGCCGCGTTGACCCTGATCGCCGCCGAGGAGCTGGACCGCTACGGGGTGCGGGTCAACGCGATCGCACCGATCGCGCGCACCAGGCTCACCCTGGCGACCCCCGGTATGGGAGCGTTGATGGCCGAACCGGAGGCGGGCGAGGTGGACCTGTTCGCACCCGCCAACATCTCCCCGCTGGTGGCCTACCTGGCGACCGACAAGTGCCCGGTCACCGGCACGGTGTTCGCGGTGCAGGGCGGGGCGATCTCGAGGCTGGCTGGCTGGCATGACGTCGAGACCATCGAGACCGACGGCGTGTGGCAGATCGACGACATCGCGGCGAGGCTGCCATGATCGAATGGTCTGACACCGATGTGATCATGCGCGACACCGTGCGTGATTTCATCGACGCCGAGATCCGTCCGCACCTAGACGAGCTGGAAAGCGGTGAGATTTCGCCGTTTCCGATCGCGCGCAAGCTGTTCAGTGAGTTCGGGCTGGACGTGATGGCCGCCGAGACCGTCAAGGGCATGCTGGAGAAGCAGCGGGCCACCGAAGCCGCGATCGCGGCCGGCGAGCCGAAACCCGCCAAGCGCGACGGCGGCGGCATGGGGGAGTTGGGCGGCCAGTTGTCGATGGCCGCGGTGATGGTGTCCGAGCTGTCCGGGGTCAGCATCGGGCTGCTGTCCACGATCGGGGTGAGTCTCGGTCTGGGGGCGGCGACCATCGCCAGCCGCGGCACACTGGCGCAGAAGGAGCGCTGGCTGCCCGACCTGATGACGCTGGACAAGATCGCCTGCTGGGCGATCACCGAACCGGATGCCGGCTCGGATGCGTTCGGCGGCATGAAGACCTACGTCCGACGCGACGGCGAGGACTACATCCTCAACGGGCAGAAGACGTTCATCACCAACGGCCCCTACGCCGATGTGCTGATCGTCTACGCCAAGCTGGACGACGGCTCGGGGGGCGACAAGCGCGACCGGCCGGTGCTCACCTTCATCCTCGACGCCGGGATGCCGGGCCTGACCCAGGGCAAGCCGTTCAAGAAGATGGGCATGATGTCCTCGCCGACCGGGGAACTGTTCTTCGATCAGGTGCGGATCACCCCCGACCGGTTGCTCGGTGAAACCGAACAGCACACCGGTGGCGACGGTCGTGAGAGCGCGCGGGCCAACTTCGCAGCCGAACGGGTCGGGGTGGCGCTGATGGCGCTGGGCATCATCAACGAATGCCACCGGCTGTGCCTGGACTACGCCAAGACCCGCACGCTGTGGGGCCGCAACATCGGGCAGTTCCAGCTGATCCAGCTGAAGCTGGCCAAGATGGAGGTCGCCCGGATCAACGTGCAGAACATGGTGTTCCAGACCATCGCGAAGGTGCAGGCCGGCAAGATGCCATCGCTGGCCGAGGCCTCGGCGATCAAGCTGTACTCCTCGGAGGCGGCTACCGACGTCGCGATGGACGCGGTGCAGTTGTTCGGCGGTAACGGCTACATGGCCGAGTACCGGGTGGAGCAGCTTGCTCGCGACGCCAAGTCGCTGATGATCTATGCCGGCAGCAACGAGGTCCAGGTGACCCATATCGCCAAAGGCCTGCTGGGGTAGATGATCACGCAAACACGGGCGCGTTACGGCGGGGTCGACACGCGCGTGTTGGTGACATCGGGTCACGGTCTGCCCGTGGTGCTGTTGCACGGGTACGCCGACAGCGCGCTGACCTGGCGCGGTGTGCTGGACCGGTTGGCGGCGGCGCACCGGCCGGCGCTCGCGGTCGACCTGCCCGGCTTCGGGCAGGCCGGCCGGCGCGCGCCCGGACCGATCGTTGGCCAGCTCGACTCCTTCATCGATGCGGTGCTCGCCGACACCGGGCCGGCGGTGCTGGTGGGCAATTCACTGGGGGCGGCATCGGCGGTGCGTGCCGCGGCCCGCAACGATGCGGTCAAAGCGCTGGTGGCCCTGGATGATCCGTTGAGTGCCCGGCACTGGCTGGCGCGGCGGGCCCGAAACCGCCCGCTGCCGGCGAAGTTCTGGTCCGGGGTCTCGCGAATGCCGGTTCCGGCGCCGATGCTGCGGGGCGCCACCCGGTGGTTGGCGCCGAAGATGCTCTACGGTCCGCGGGCGAAACCGGATCCCGACGTCATCGCCTACTGGACCGGACTTGCCGCGCGGATGCGCGACGTCGCCGCACTGGGGCGTGACGCGTTCGCCTACGCCTACGAATCGGCAAACGGACACAACGGGATTCGGGTCAACTGCCCGACGGTGATCGTGCACGGGGCGCGCGACCGCATCATCCCGGTTCATTCCAGCCGGACGCTGCACCGGCTGATCCCGGGCAGTGAGCTGGTGGTGCTGCCGGCATCGGGACACTGCCCGCAGCTGGACGATCCGGCCGAAGTGGCCCGAATCATCCTGGGGCTGCGGGTCCGCGACGAGGAGGCAGGGTAGATGTTGGACCGAGTTCGGGCACTGCGGGTGCTGACCCGCCGCGGCATGATTGAGCCGCTGCGGCCGCACCGCGCGGTGCACGCGGCCTGCGCGATCCGCCGCTACGGGGCCTTCGGCGGCCTGCTGGCCCACGCCGCGGCCCGCTACGGCGGTGCGCCGGCGGTCACCGACGATGCCGGCACGGTCAGCTTCGCCGAACTGGAGGCGGCCTCCAATGCGCTGGCCCGCGGTCTGGTGGCGCGCGGCATCGGCCAGGGCGCCGTGATCGCGCTGATGCACCGCAATCACCGCGGCATCCTGCTGGCATTGAGCGCCGCCAACAAGGCCGGTACCCGGGTGGTGTTGATGAACACCGGTTTCGCCGGACCGCAGCTTGCCGACGTATGCGCGCGCGAACAGGTCGCCGCGGTGCTCGCCGACGAGGAGTTCACCGACGTGCTCGCCGAGCTGCCGGAGTCGGTGCGGCGGTTGGACATCGACGAGCTGTCCCGCGGGCGGGCCAGCGGGCCGCTACCGGCGCCGACCAAACCGGGCGGCTTGGTGCTGCTCACCAGTGGGACCACCGGCACCCCGAAGGGCGCGCCGCGCAACAAGATCGACCCGCTGCAATCCGCGCAGCTGCTGGACCGGATTCCCTGGTCAGCCAACGGCGCCTACATCGCCGCGGCCCCGCTGTTCCACGGGACCGGCCTGGCGACGTGCGCGGTCGGGCTGGCGCTGGGCAACCACGTGGTGCTGACCCGACGGTTCGACCCCGAGGCCGCGCTGGGGGCCATCGCCGAGCACCGGGCGAGGGTGCTGATCGTGGTCCCGACCATGCTGCACCGCATCCTGGAGCTGGGGCCGCAGGTATTGGCGCGCTACGACACCTCCTCGTTGCAGGTGGTGTTTGCCGCCGGCTCGGCGTTGTCGCCGGACCTGTGCCGGCGCACGGCTGAAGCGTTCGGTGAGGTGCTGTACAACCTGTACGGTTCCACCGAGGTGGCCACCGCCGCCATCGCGACACCGGCCGAGCTGCGGCAGGCGCCCGGGACCGTGGGCCGGCCGCCACTCGGCTGCCGGCTGGCCTGCTACGACGCCGAACGCCGCCGGATCACCGAGCCGGGCCAGATCGGCACCCTGTTCGTGTCCAGCGGGCTGTCCTTCACCGGCTACACCGGCGGCGGCCACAAGGAGATCGTGGACGGGATGCTGTCCAGCGGCGACGTCGGGCATTTCGATGCCGACGGACTGTGGTTCGTCGAAGGTCGCGACGACGACATGATCGTCTCCGGGGGCGAGAACGTCTTCCCGCTGGAAGTCGAGAACCTGCTCTGCGATCACCCGGATGTCGTCGAGGCCGCGGTGGTGGGGGTCGACGACGACGAGTTCGGAAAACGGCTGCGTGCCTTCGTCGTTGCCCATCGCAGCAGTCCTCCGGACGCCGAGGAGATCAAGGCCTACGTGAAGGCGAATCTGGCCCGGCACAAGGTGCCTCGCGACGTGATCTTCATCGAGGAACTCCCGAAGAATGCCACCGGCAAACTGCTACGAAACCAACTGGTAGAGAGGTAGCGCCGGATGGGTCCCTTGCACGGTATTCGGGTGATCGAGCTGTCCGGGCTGGCGCCGGTGCCGTTCGCCGGAATGATGCTGGCCGATCTCGGCGCCGACGTGGTGCGAATAGACAGCGGTACCCGATATGCACCGCCCGCCGGGCCGCTGGACCGCGGAAAGTCCTGCGTCGAGGTGAACCTGAAGGATCCCGCGGGGCTCGACCTGGTGCGGGAGCTGGCTGCGAAGGCCGACGTGTTCCTGGAGGGCTTCCGGCCCGGCGTTGCCGAACGTCTGGGTGTCGGACCGGTCGATCTGTGTGCCGCCAACCCCCGACTGATCTACGGCCGACTCACCGGCTGGGGACAGGATGGCCCGCTGGCGCCCCGCGTAGGCCACGACATCAACTACATCGCGCTGGCGGGCGTACTCGACATCGTGGGGCGCCACGGCGAGCGACCAGTGGCCCCGGCCAACCTGATCGCCGACTTCGCCGGTGGAGGACTGTTTTTGGCCTCCGGAGTCATGGGCGCGCTGTTCGAGCGGGAACGCTCCGGTATTGGGCAGGTCATCGACGCCGCGATGATCGACGGTGCCAGCCTTCTGATGGCCTTCATCCACGGGCTGCACGACGTGCAACTGTGGAACCCTGAGCGCGGTACCAACATGCTCGACGGTGGCGCCGCCTACTACGACACCTACCAGACCGCCGACGGCAGATTCGTTGCGGTCGGCGCGGTCGAGCCCGAGTTCTTCGCAACGCTGACCGACGTCCTGGGCCTCGATGATGCCCATCTCGATTTTCAGCTCGATCCCAACTCTTGGCCGCAGTGGCGCCAGGTTCTGGCCGACAAGTTCCGGGAGAAGACCCGCGACGAGTGGGCGGAGATCTTCGCCGACGTCGACGCCTGCGTATCGCCGGTGTTGACGCCGTGGGAGGCGCCGGACCACCCGCATCACATCGCTCGGAATTCGTTCATCGATGTTGGCGGGGTCCGACAGCCGGCGCCAGCGCCCAGATTCAGCCGCACACCCGCGAAAACCCCTAGGGGGCTGGATATTCTGTCCACGGACGAGGCGCGCGGCAGGTGGTGAACCCGTGTCTGAAACGATCAATTTTCTGTCCACTCCGGGCATTCCGGGCCGCTGTTGCCGGACCTAATGTCGTGGCTATGGCTACCGACCCGGACCGCTTCGACGTCCACCGCGCGACCGGGGCACACCTCGCGTTCGGGCATGGCATCCACTTCTGCCTCGGGGCGCACCTGGCCCGGCTGGAGTTGGCCGGGCCAGGTGCGCTGGGGGACCACCCCGTCATTGCAGGGCCCCGTCTCGGTGCCGGTGCGGGCCAGGAGAGCTGCGTGAGAGGCGCGAAAAATCTTGCGGGCAAGGCGGTCCGGGTCACCGGCGGAGCGCGGGGCATCGGGGCTGTCCGAAAACATCAAATCCTTGTCCGGCTCGCCCATTCCGCTGGCCGGCCGGCGGTCCTAGCGTCATCGACATGACGAACGTCACGACATACCCGGCTGTCCGACGACTGAATTTCGGGTTCGGTGAACAGCCCTAGGGCAACCGGTATTTCGCCGACGGCAGCATGAGCAACTCGCGGCCATGGGATACCCGACTGCATGGTTCGAGTACCTGTTGCAGAGTACCGAACGCATGGAGAAGTTCCTCGACAAGCAGTTCCCCAGCCCGGACCGGCTGCCTCGCCTTCGCCACTTCTTCCTCGGAGCACAAGTCGGTCGCGTTCGACGTGTACCGCGCGGTGGGCGTTCCGGAGTCGACGCGCATCCGTTGGATGCGCTTCGGGCAGAACTGCGGAATCCCGATCCTGGTGGCGTTCTGGAAGGGCTTCTACTCCGACATGCGGCCCTTCAAGAAACGGGATTTTCACCCCGACCAGATCGACACCGCCGAACTCATCGCGTACTGGCAGCAGGAACTCTTCGGGTCTGAGGGTCAGCTGGCCGGCCACATGAAGTAGGGGTCACACCACCCAGATCGCTTGGGCAGCAGGGCTTCCCAGGTCAATGGTGGCCTGCTCGCCATCAGAACCCTCAACGCCCACCGAGATAATTCCGGCGAAGTCGCGGCGAGCCAGCACCCGCAACCGGGCGTCCAGGCTGATGCCCACCTGGGCGAAGTAGCGCAGCATCTCCGGATCGTTGTCGGAGATGCGGGCCACCGTGCCGGTCTCGCCGTCGGAGCACGCCCACAGTTGCCGGGCGGGGGGAGTGGGCACCTGCCCGTCCGGCGCCGGGATCGGGTCGCCGTGCGGGTCACGCTGCGGGAAGCCGAGCTTGGCGTCGATGCGTGCGATCAGCCGGTCGGACACCGCGTGCTCAAGGACTTCGGCTTCGTCGTGCACCTCGTCCCAGCCATAGCCGAGCTCGCACACCAGAAAGGTCTCGATCAGCCGGTGCCGGCGCACCATCGCCAGTGCTGCCCGGCGTCCCTCATCGGTCAAGGTCACCGCGCCGTACTTCTCGTGGTCCACCAGGCCCGCGTCGGCGAGTTTGCGGATCGACTCCGAGGCGGTGCTGGCGGACACGCCGATCTTCTCCGCCAGCATCTTGGTGCTGACCTTGTCGGGTGACCATTCCTGGGCGGTCCAGATGACTTTCAGATAGTCCTGGGCGACGCTACTCAGCCCGTCCGACTGCTCCCAAGGGCTCACGCACGACAGTTTAGGCTGTCCTGGTGCAGCGGTGGCGGGGGCAGGATGAGATCCCCACAGACTGGGGCAGGTGCGTGCTCACCATCGGCGTGTTCGACGGTGTGCATCGTGGACATGCGGAACTGATCACCCATGCGGTGAAGGCCGGCCAGGCGCGCGGCGTACCGACGGTGCTGATGACCTTCGATCCGCATCCGATGGAGGTCGTCTATCCCGGCAACCATCCGGCGCAGCTCACCACGCTGGCGCGCCGCGCCGAGCTGGTCGAGCAGTTCGGCATCGACGTGTTCCTGGTGATCCCGTTCACGCCCGAATTCATGAAGCTCACCCCGGACCGCTACATCCACCAACTGCTGGTCGAGCACCTGCACGTGGTGGAAGTGGTGGTGGGGGAGAACTTCACCTTCGGCCGAAAGGCGGCCGGCGACGTCGAGACCCTGCGCCGCGCCGGCGAGCAGTTCGGCTTCGGGGTCGAATCGGTGTCGCTGGTGGCCGAGCGCCCCGACGCCGCCCAGTCGGTCACCTTCTCCTCGACCTACATTCGGTCCTGCGTGGACGCCGGCGACGTGTCGGCGGCTGCTGAGGCGCTGGGCCGGCCGCACCGGGTCGAGGGGCTGGTGGTGCGCGGCGACGGCCGTGGGCGTGGTCTGGGCTTCCCGACCGCCAACGTGGCGCCGTCGGCCTTTGCGGCGATTCCGGCCGACGGGGTGTACGCGGCATGGTTCACCGTGTTGGGGCACGGCCAGGTGCCCGGCACCGTCGTCGCCGGTCAACGCTGCCGGGCCGCGGTGTCGGTGGGCACCAACCCGACGTTCTCCGGGCGGGCCCGCACCGTGGAGGCGTTCGTGATCGACGAAACAGCCGACCTCTATGGACAGCGCGTGGCGGTCGACTTTGTCAGTAGGATCCGGGGCCAGGAGAAGTTCGACTCGGTGGCGGACTTGGTGGCCGTGATGAACACCGATGTCGAGAAGACCCGCGGCCTGCTCTCCGGTGACTGACCGCCCGCACGATTGGGAAGGGCGCCCAGGGCGCTGCTAGACTCGCCCCTCGGCGTGCTGCAGTCCGCGGTGGCCGCCGACTTGATATTCGCGGGACCGATTGATGGAGATTCTTCGTGGCGCTGACCGTCGAGCAGAAAAAAGAGATCCTGGCCAGCTACGGCCTGCACGAGACCGACACCGGCTCGCCCGAAGCTCAGGTCGCCCTGCTGACCAAGCGGATCGTCGACCTCACCGAGCACCTCAAGAAGCACAAGCACGACCACCACTCCCGCCGCGGCCTGCTGCTGCTGGTCGGTCGTCGTCGTCGTCTGCTCAAGTACCTGACCGCGACCGATGTCGCGCGCTACCGCTCACTCATCGAGCGTCTCGGCCTGCGTCGCTGACGACGAATCGGGCCGGCGTCAGCCGCCTCCGTGTAGAGTGAGGCCGTCCCGGGCCGCCCAGGCCCGGGCATCGGTGTGGCCCCCGCATCCGCGTGCGCCGCTCCGGCACGTCACGACGGGACACGTTCCTGCGATCAGCCAGACCTGAGTCGGGCGGTCTTCGGTAGTGGCAGCCGGGCCTGAGGAGTACTTAGCCAGGATCCGGCCGCTTCGATCGACGACCGTAGCCGCATCTAGGTCCATCACTGACGCACGTCCGACGTTGCGAAACAGTTGAACAAACCAGGAAAGGCCGCACGGGCTTTTATGTCTGCAATTGAAATTGAAGAAGGCGTATTCGAGACCACCGCTGTCATCGACAACGGCAGCTTCGGCAAGCGCACCATCCGCTTCGAGACCGGCCGGCTGGCCCAGCAGGCCGCCGGCAGTGTCGTCGCCTACCTCGACGACGAGACCATGCTGCTCTCGGCGACCACCGCCAGCAAGGCTCCCAAGGACCACTTCGACTTCTTCCCGCTCACCGTCGACGTCGAGGAGCGGATGTACGCGGCCGGTCGTATCCCCGGCTCGTTCTTCCGCCGCGAGGGCCGTCCGTCCACCGACGCGATCCTGACCTGTCGCCTCACCGACCGCCCGCTGCGCCCGTCGTTCGTCGACGGCCTGCGCAACGAGGTCCAGGTCGTGGTGACCGTGCTGAGCCTGAACCCCAACGACCTGTACGACGTGGTGGCGATCAACGCCGCGTCGGCCTCCACCCAGCTCGCCGGCCTGCCGTTCTCCGGCCCGGTCGGTGCGGCGCGGGTGGCCCTGATCGACGGCACCTGGGTGGCGTTCCCGACCGTCGAGCAGCTCGAGCGCGCGGCGTTCGACATGGTGCTGGCCGGCCGCCTCCTCGACGACGGTGACGTCGCGATCATGATGGTCGAGGCCGAGGCCACCGAGAACGTCATCGAGCTCATCGAAGCCGGCGCGCAGGCGCCGACCGAGACCGTGGTGGCCGAGGGCCTGGAGGCGGCCAAGCCGTTCATCGCGGCGCTGTGCAAAGCCCAGCAGGAGCTCGGCGCCGCGGCCGCTCGCCCGACCGCCGACTACCCGCTGTTCCCGCCCTACGGTGACGACGTCTACTACTCGGTGGCCTCCATCGCGACCGACGAGCTGGCGAAGGCGCTGACCATCGCCGGCAAGGCCGAGCGTGACGAGCGCACCGAAGAGATCAAGGCGGAAGTATTGGAGCGCCTCACTGGATCTTCTGGGACCTACGAGGGCCGCGAGAAGGAGATCAGCGCGGCCTACCGCAGCCTGACCAAGAAGCTGGTGCGCCAGCGCATCCTGACCGACCACTTCCGTATCGACGGACGCGGCATCACCGACATCCGGGCGCTGTCCGCCGAGGTCGCGGTGATCCCGCGGGCGCACGGCAGCGCGCTGTTCGAGCGTGGCGAGACTCAGATCATGGGCGTGACCACGCTGGACATGATGAAGATGGCGCAGCAGATCGACTCGCTGGGGCCGGAGAAGTCCAAGCGCTACATGCACCACTACAACTTCCCGCCGTACTCGACCGGTGAGACCGGCCGGGTCGGATCGCCCAAGCGTCGCGAGATCGGCCACGGGGCACTGGCCGAGCGGGCCCTGGTTCCGGTGCTGCCGAGCGTCGAGGAGTTCCCCTACGCCATCCGGCAGGTGTCGGAAGCGCTGAGCTCCAACGGATCCACCTCGATGGGTTCGGTCTGTGCGTCCACCCTGGCGTTGCTCAACGCCGGTGTGCCGCTGAAGGCTCCGGTCGCCGGCATCGCGATGGGCCTGGTCTCCGATGACATTGAAGTTGACGGCAAGACCGAGCGTCGCTTCGTCGCGCTCACCGACATCCTGGGCGCCGAGGACGCGTTCGGCGACATGGACTTCAAGGTCGCCGGCACCAAGGACTTCGTCACCGCGCTGCAGCTCGACACCAAGCTCGACGGGATTCCGTCGCAGGTGCTTGCGGGTGCGCTGGCGCAGGCCAAGGACGCGCGGATGACCATCCTCGAGGTGATGGCCGAGGCCATCGACGCCCCCGACGAGATGAGCCCGTACGCGCCGCGGGTCACCACCATCAAGGTTCCGGTGGACAAGATCGGCGAGGTGATCGGGCCCAAGGGCAAGATGATCAACTCGATCACCGAGGAGACCGGCGCCCAGATCTCGATCGAGGACGACGGCACCGTGTTCGTCGGCGCCACCGACGGACCGTCGGCGCAGGCCGCGATCGATAAGATCAACGCGATCGCCAACCCGCAGCTGCCCAAGATCGGCGAGCGTTTCCTGGGCACCGTGGTCAAGACCACCGATTTCGGCGCCTTCGTGTCGCTGCTGCCGGGCCGCGACGGCCTGGTGCACATCTCCAAGCTCGGCAAGGGCAAGCGGGTCGCCAAGGTCGAGGACGTGGTGAAGGTCGGTGACAAGCTGCGCGTGGAGATCGCCGACATCGACAACCGCGGCAAGATTTCGCTGGTTCCCGTAGAGGACTCGGCCGAGTCGACCGACTCAGCACAGGGGCCCGCTGAGTCTGCCGATGCCGCGGCCACCGAAAGCTGACATCGCGGCGCCAACGCGTGCCACACTGCGACGCACCACTTTGCCGGGCGGACTGCGGGTAGTCACTGAGTACCTGCCCGCGGTTCGTTCGGCGTCGGTGGGCGTCTGGGTCGGCGTCGGATCGCGCGACGAGGGCGCCACGGTGGCCGGGGCGGCGCACTTCCTGGAGCACCTGCTGTTCAAGGCGACCCCGACCCGCACGGCGGCCGGCATCGCCCAGGCGATGGACGCGGTTGGGGGTGAGCTCAACGCCTTCACCGGCAAGGAGCACACCTGCTACTACGCCCACGTGCTGGACACCGATCTGGAGCTGGCCGTCGCGCTGGTGAGCGATGTGGTGCTCAACGGGTCCTGCGCGGCTGCCGACGTCGACCTCGAACGCGACGTGGTTCTTGAGGAACTCGCGATGCGCGATGACGATCCCGAGGACGCGCTGGGTGATGTGTTCTTGACGACGCTGTTCGGTGACCATCCGATCGGCCGGCCGGTGATCGGCAATGTCGAGTCGGTGTCATCGATGACTCGCGCACAGCTGCGGTCGTTTCATCAGCGTCGCTACACGCCGGAGCGCATGGTGGTCGCCGTTGTGGGCAACATCGACCATGACACGGTCGTGGCGCTGGTGCGAGAACACTTCGGGCATCGCCTGATTCGAGGTGAGAAGCCCGCCGAGCCGCGACGCGGCACGTCCCGGGTACCGGGCTCGCCCGGGCTGACCGTGGTCAACCGGGACGCCGATCAGACACACATGTCTCTGGGGGTACGTGCGCCCGGACGCTATTGGCAACACCGGCAGGCGCTGGCGGTGCTCAACACCGCTCTGGGCGGCGGCCTGAGTTCCCGGCTGTTCCAACAGGTTCGGGAGACCCGCGGCTTGGCGTACTCGATCTACTCGTCGGTGGACACCTTCGCCGACGCCGGCGCGCTGTCGGTGTACACCGCATGCCAGCCGGACCGGTTCGCCGAGGTGGCGGCCGTGACCGCCGAGGTGCTCGAATCTGTGGCACGCGATGGAATCACCGCCGACGAGTGCCGGATCGCCAAGGGGTCGTTGCGCGGGGGATTGGTTCTGGGCCTAGAGGATTCGGGTTCCCGGATGAACCGGCTGGGCCGTACCGAGTTGAACTACGGCCGGCATCGGCCCATCGCGCGCACCCTGCGGGAACTGTCCGCGGTCACCGTCGACGAGGTCAACGCCGTGGCCCGTCAACTGTTGCGCCAGCGCTACGGCGTCGCTGTACTGGGCCCCTACCGCTCGAAAGGGGCACTGCCAAGCCGTCTGCGGGCGCTTGCCGGTTGATGGCAGGCTAGAGCAATGGCGTTCAGCTTCTCCGAGCTCACTGTCCCACTGATCGGCGCGCCGATGGCCGGCGGTCCCAGCACACCGGCGCTGGCGGCCGCGGTGTCAGAGGCCGGCGGACTGGGGTTCGTCGCCGGAGGCTATCGCACCGCCGATCAGCTGGCCGACGAGATCACCGCTGCGCGTGCGGCCACCGGCGGCCCGATCGGGGTCAATCTGTTTGTGCCCCAACCCAGCGGGGCTGACGTGGTGTTGCTCGACGAATATGCCGACCTGCTGGATCCGCTGGCCGAGCATTACGGCGTAGAGCTGGGCCGGCCCCGCTTCGGCGATGACGACTGCTGGCCGGAGAAGCTCGAGGTGATCGCCGACCTGCGGCCCACGGCGGTGTCGTTCACGTTCGGGACGCCGTCGCCCGACGACATCGAGACGCTGCGGGCGTTGCGCATCCTGACGATGGTCACGGTGACGTCGGCCTACGAGGCCGGTGTCGCCCTGGGACACGGTGCCCAGGTGCTGGTGGTGCAGGGCCCGAAGGCGGGCGGACACCGGGGCACCTTCGCGCCCGACGTGCACCCGGGCACGGACTCGCTGGAGCATGTACTGGCCGAGGTCGCCCACGCCCACGGTCATGTCCCGTTGGTGGCGGCGGGTGGGCTCGGCACCGCGTCCGACGTGGCCCGGGTGCTGGGCGGTGGCGTGGTCGCAGCCCAGGTCGGTACCGCGCTGCTGCTGGCACACGAAGCCGGGACCAATCCGACGCATCGTGCGGCACTGACCAACCCGGAATTCACCAACACCACGGTGACGTGTGCGTTCTCTGGCCGCTACGCGCGTGGGCTGGAGAACGACTTCACCCGCGCCTTCGAGGATGTCGCCCCGGTGGGATATCCGGAGATCAACCACATGACCACCCCGATCCGGGCGGCGGCGGTGGCCTTGGACGACCCGCATGGGACGAGCCTGTGGGCCGGGACCGCCTACCGGACCGCCCGGTCGGCGGCGGCCGCCGAGATCATCGCCGACTTGGCATCGGGCTGATCCCTGCGGGGATCGCCGGCGGCCGGAGGCGACTCACCACATCGACGACCGTCGCCCCTTGGCGGCCTTTCGCTTGGCCTCTTCGTTCTGGTCGTCTTTGGCCCGCACCGCAGCGCTGCCACGCGGACCCATCCCCATCAGCGGCGGAGCGCACAGCAGCGGCGAGCCACCCATCATTGGCGTTCCTGCGGTGGCCAGCGCAGGCGCCGCGAATTCGGCTGCGGCCAAGCGCATTTCCGGGGCTGCGGTGGCCCATGCCTTGGGTACCGACAAGCCGCTGACCGAGGCCGCATTGCCAACCCCGGCCGATGCTGCCGAGGTTGCCGACGCCAGGCCGGCACTTCCCAGCGTTGGCGTCAGGCCCAATGGCAGACCCGCCGCGATGGCAGCGGGCGCTGCCGCCTCAAGGCCGAACGGCGACGGGAGCGCCGCGCCGGCAATGAGGTATTCGGGTATGAACGCGGCAATGATGGCGGTGCTCATCATGGTTGACACGGGAGCCGCACCCAACGTCGCCAGGTCGCCGAAGATGGGCGGAAGGTTGAGCGATCCCGCTTCGGCTGCGCCCGCCAGCGCACCCGGCAACGTCTCCATCGCCAGGTTGGTGGCCGCCTGGCCGGTGGCGGCCGCAGCCACCTCGGCGGTCGCTGCCTGCTGCGCCGCTATGCCGCCGGGGTTGGCCGTCTGCGGCGGCGTGGTGAACGGCACCATCTGTGCTGCGGCCTGCGCGGCCGCACTGTAGGAGTACATCGCCGCTGCGTCCTGGGCCCACATCTCGAAGTATTGAGCCTCGGTGGCCGCGATGGCCGGGGCGTTCTGCCCGAAGAAGTTCGTTGCGACCAGCGTGGCCAACTGTGCGCGGTTGGCAGCGATCAAGGGCGGTGGAACGGTCATGGCGAATGCGCTCGAATGGGCGGTGGCTGCCGCTTTGGCCTGGGTGCTGGTCAGCTCCGCCTGCTCGGCCGTGGCGGTGAGCCAGGTGGCATACGGTGAGGCCGCCGCCGCCATCTTCGTTGATGACACGCCCAACCACGGGCCACTGGTCAGTTCATGGACGACCGCGCGGTAGCTCGCTGCCGCGGAATGCAGGTCGACAGCCAGCTCATCCCAGGCCGCAGAGGCGGCCAACAGCGACCCTGCACCAGGGCCGGCGTACATGCGTGCAGAGTTGACTTCCGGTGGTAATGCTGCGAAATCCATTGCCATACCTCCTCTCTTATCCGGCCGCGATCACGTTGGCGGCCTCAGCGGTCGCGTAGGTGTTCGCACTGGCGTTGAGAGTGGCGACGAACATCTCGTGAATAGAGGTGGCCTGGGCGCTCATCTGGTGGTATTGCTGCGCCTGAATGGCGAAGCGGGCAGCCAGCATGGCCGACACGTCGTCGGCGGACGGGGGGACCACCGCGGTGGTCACGATGTGCGCTGCCTCGTTTTGGGAAGCGAGCGCAAAGCCAGTGCTCGACAGGCTGTCGGCAGCGGTTGTCAGGGTCTCGGGATGTGCATTGACGAACGACAAAGGCCTCTCCTTGAAATTTATGGCGGCAACAAAAAGGGCCGGCTTCTTTCGGAGTCGGACCCTGGTTGCTCGACAGTTGCTGGGAACATCCTCCAGATTTCCTGACAGCTCCACCGGACTCCAAGCTGGTTAACAGCCTCTTAACGTTCGGAACAAAACGTTTACACAACGGCGCGAAATTGGCGGTTTGACGGCCCTTTGGGCTGCGGCATCGCGATTGACCGGCCAGAAGGGAGTGGCGACGGTCACAATCCAATTTAGGCGGTACCGATGGTATCGTTGTACCCTATCGGATGATCTGTCCATTGCGAAGACAATTGGTGTGATTTTGTAAACCCGATGGGAGGTTCGTCATGCTCAAGGTCGATGACAGCGCGGCTGGCCCACATGACGGGTCACTTGATCACGAGCGCATCGTCCTGCAAGCCCGCGACGTCGGGTTCGACTGGTCGGACCTGCCGGTGCGTTACGTCCCCGGCGAGCCCTTCGTCACCCACTTCTGCAATGTGCTGCACCTCTTGCTGCCGGCCGGCGAGGAGTTCTTCGTCGAGGTGTTCAAACAGGCGCTACCGCTGATCAAGGACGACCAACTGCGGCTCGATGTCCAGGGATTCATCGGTCAGGAGGCTACCCACTCCCAGGCGCACACCGCAGTTGTCGACCACTTGGCCGCCCGTGGCGTCGACATGTCCCCGTTCACCAGTCAGATCAAGTGGCTGTTCGCTCACCTGCTCGGCGACCGGCCGACCTGGAATGAGCGCCGTCAGCAGCGCTGGCTGCTGGAACGGGTGGCTCTGGTGTCCGCCGTCGAGCACTACACGGCGATTCTCGGAGAGTGGGTGCTGGAGAGCCCCGCGCTGGACGAGGCCGGCACCCATCCGGTGATGCTGGACATGTTGCGCTGGCACGGTGCCGAAGAGGTCGAGCACAAGGCCGTCGCGTTCGACGTCATGAAGCATCTGCGGGCCGGCTTCTTTCGGCAGGTCCGCACCCAGTTGGCCGTCACGCCGCTGATGCTGCTGTTGTGGGTGCGCGGCCTGCGGTTCATGTACAAGGTGGACCCGCAATTGCCGGCCGGAACCACGCCGCGCTGGCGGGACTGGTTCATCACCGCGCGCCGTGGGCTGGTGCCCTCGCCGTTCGAATTCCTGCCCGCGATTGCCTCTTACTACCGTCCGGGCTTCCACCCGGCGCAACTGGGCGGGGTGGAGAAGGCGGTCAACTACCTGGCCGTCTCGCCCGCTGCCCGCGCCGCGCACTGACCCGAACCGCGGGCGAACAACGAGGAGTGCAGTCCATGACTACCCCGACCACCACCACTGTGACATCAGCCGACGGTGTGACCCTTGCGGTGCACGCGTACACGGACCTCGACCCGCAACGGGCGACCATCCTGGCGATCCACGGCTACCCGGACAACCACCACGTCTGGGATGGGGTGGCTCGTGAGATCATCGAGCAGCAGCCCGGCCGCTATAACGTCGTTGCCTACGACGTACGCGGGGCGGGGACGTCTGCGGCGCCGGCGGAGAAGTCCGGTTACCGATTCCCGCACCTGATCGCCGATGTCGCCGCGGTGGTCGAGCACCTGGGTCGGCTGGGAGTGGACCAGGTTCACCTCCTGGGCCACGACTGGGGTTCGATCCAGGGCTGGGCTGCCATCACCGACCCGGCCGTGGCAGCCAAAGTCGGCTCCTACACCTCGATTTCGGGTCCCCACCTGGACTACGCCGGCCGCTTCCTGCGCTCGGCACGCAACCTGCGGACGCTTGGCGACGTCGTCAGGCAGCTGCTGGAGTCGAGCTACATCTGGCTGTTCCTCACCCCGCGGGTTCCCGAGGCGGCGTTCCGATCCGGTCTGGGCGTCCGAGTGCTTGGCTGGCTTGACCGTATCGGTCGCTCCGGAAACCCGCAGCCGGCCATGCCCCGAGGTGAGAACGATTACGTCAACGGGCTCAACCTCTACCGCGCGAACATGCCGGGGCCCTTTCTGAAGCCGTCGTGGCCGCTGCCCGCCACCGACGTCGCGGTGCAGGTGCTCGCGCCGCGCCTGGACGTATTCGTCAGCCCGGCCCTGCAGCGGTACACCGGATCGATCCCGGCCAACCATCGGGTGCTCGACATCGAGGGCGGCCATTGGGTGGTGGTCGATCGCCCCGACGTGATCGCCCGGCACACCGACGAGTGGGTGCAACACAGTGTGGCCGGCGCATCCGGTGATGACGTGCGGCCCGCCTGACGTGACTGCGCAGATCTGGAAATCGCGCCCCGCCGACCTCTACGGCCGGCGAAAACACGACCGGCTGTTCAACGCGCTCTGGGGAGCGATCACCGTATTCGGTGGAATGGCCGCGCTTTCGCGGTGGAAGCCGTCTCGGGTAGCCCCGGTATCACGGACCATCGCGGCCGTCGTCACCAAGCGGGAGATGCTGACCAACGACGTGGTGGCCCTCACCCTCGCGGACCCCGAAGGCGGACTGTTGCCGTTCTGGACTCCGGGCGCTCACATCGACGTACAGCTGCCGTCGGGCCGGCGCCGGCAATACTCGCTGTGCGGTGTGCCGGGACGCCGCACCGAGTACCGCATCGCGGTCCGCCGGCTCGACGACGGGGGCGGTGGCTCGGTCGAGATGCACGAGTCCTACGCCGAGGGCGAGACGTTGTTGTTCGAAGGTCCGCGTAACGCGTTCTATCTGGGCACCGGTGAGAGCGAGGTGCTGTTCGTCATCGGTGGGATCGGAGTGACCCCAATGCTGCCGATGCTGCGCGAGGCCGCCCAGCGCGGAATCGATTGGCGCGCGGTCTATGCCGGCCGCAGCCGCGCCGACATGCCGTTGCTCGACGAGGTGCTGGCGGTGGATCCCGAGCGGGTCACGGTGTGGGCCGATGACGAGCACGGGCGTTTCGCGGGCACCGAGGAGCTACTGGCCGGCGCCGGACCGCAGACCGCGGTGTACGTCTGCGGCCCGAGTGCGATGCTCGAAGCGGTGCGTGCCACCCGCAACGAAGACTCCTCGAACATCAAAGCCCCGCTGCACTATGAGCGGTTCACTCCGCCGCCGGTGGTCGACGGGGTGCCGTTCGAATTGGAGCTGGCCCGATCGCGGCGCGTGCTGGTGATTCCCGCGGACCGCTCGGCGCTGGACGTGATGCTTGACGCGGACCCGACGGCCGCACACTCGTGCCGGCAGGGGTTCTGTGGCACCTGCAAGGTCAAGGTGGTCTCCGGCGACGTCGACCGGCGCGGACGCACCGCCGAGGGCGGCGACGAGATGCTGGTCTGCGTGTCGCGGGCCACCGGCGGACGGATCGTCATCGACGCCTGAGGCGAGCGGTATCGGTGCAGATAGGATGCCCGGATGTCTGGTGTGGCTGAAATTCACCGTGGGAGTTTGCGGGCCCGAATCATCTACGCTGTCTTTTCGGCGGTAATGCCGCGGTTGGTCCGGTGGATCAGCCGCCGTAGGGGCCCCGAGGCCATGCCCGCAATGTTGGCGCAGTTGGGCCGGCGCACCAACACCGTCGCCCGCCTGCAACGGCTGCGACCGTATTTCCGGATCCGCTTCACCCGCGAGCTCGCCGCAGGGGTTCCCGTCGAGATCGTTCGCAGAGCAGATTGCCTCGCCCCGTTGAGCGACGGCGCCATCTTGTACTTCCACGGCGGCGGGTTCTTCACCGGCGGTCTCGACACCCACCTGCATGTCGTGGCGGCCCTGGCCCGGCGCACCCGGCTGCCGGTCGTGCACGTCGACTACCGGCAATTCCCCGACGTGGGCGTCGACGGCTCGGTGGAAGACTGCGTCGGCGCCTACCGCTGGCTGCTCGAGCAGGGGGCCGACCCCGCCAAGACGGTGATCGCCGGAGACTCCGCAGGGGGCTTTCTCACGTTCGCCACCGCACTGCGCGCCCAGCAGGAAGGGTTGTCGGCCCCGGCCGGAGTCATCGGGATCTCGGCACTGCTGGAGCTCGACGGAACGGCCCGCAGTACGCACCCGAACATGGGCACCGATGCGTTCGGCATAGCGGACGCGCTGCCGGACCTCGTCGAGCATGTTTGCCCGTCACCGCCGATGCGCCGTGAACTGTCTCCGATCAACGGCCGGCTGGAGACCATGCCGCCGGCGCTGCTGATCGCCGCCGAGTCGGAGATCCTGCGCTGCGACAACGAACGGCTGCACGACGCGCTGCTGGCGGCGGAACGGTCCAGCCGGCTCGAACTCTGGGCACATCAGGTGCACGCGTTCCCGGCGCTGTTCGGATTCCTGCCGGACAGCCGGGCGGCGTTTGACCTGATGGTCCGTTTCGTCGCCGAACGCCTTGCCGACCCCGGTGAGTCCGGCGAGACCCGCCGCGAGGTGTCCTGAAGCACGCTGCCGCTAGGGTGGCAGCCATGCGGGTAGCGGTACTGGGCGCCAAGGGCAAAGTCGGCGCCACCATGGTTGCGGCGGTGCAGGCCGCGGAGGATCTGACCCTGTCTGCGGCGGTCGACGCCGGTGACGAACTGAGCTTGTTGACCGACAGCGGCACCGAGGTCGTGATCGACTTCACCCACCCCGCCGTCGTGATGGACAACCTGAAGTTCTTGATCGACAACGGGATCCGTGCGGTCGTGGGCACCACCGGGTTCACGCAGGAGCGGCTCGACCAGGTCCGTTCCTGGATCGATGCCAAGCCCGGTGCGGCGGTGCTGATCGCACCCAACTTCGCCATCGGCGCGGTGCTGTCGATGCATTTCGCGACCCAGGCCGCAAAGTACTTCGAATCGGTCGAGGTCATCGAGCTGCACCACCCGCAGAAGGCCGATGCGCCGTCGGGTACCGCCGCCCGTACCGCCGCGCTGATCGCCGAAGCGCGAAAGGGACTGCCGCTGGGCCCCGACGCCACCAGCACCGGTCTACCCGGAGCGCGCGGCGCGGACGTGGATGGTGTTCCGGTGCATTCGATTCGGCTGGCCGGGCTGGTCGCTCACCAAGAGGTGCTGTTCGGGACCATGGGGGAGACGCTGACCATCCGCCACGACAGCATCGACCGGACCTCATTCGTTCCCGGAGTGCTGCTCGCGGTGCGCCGGATCGCCGAGTTCCCCGGGCTCACGATCGGCATCGAACCCCTCCTCGACCTGAAGTAGTCGTGAACAAGGTGTCGCCGGCCACGCGGGTGAAGGTGCTCATCGCCTTCATGTGCCTGGCGCTGCTGATGTATCTGGCGTTCCTGGGCCGGATCGCGATACTGCTGATCGCCTCCGGTTCGGTCGCGGCGATCGGGATGGGGCTGGCGCTGCTGATCATGCCGTTCCTCGGGTTGTGGGCGATGATCGCCACCCTGCGGGACGGATTCGCCCACCAGAGGCTGTCGCGGCTGATCGCCGAGGACGGCATGGAACTCGACGCCGGCGCCTTGCCGCGGCGGCCGTCCGGACGCATCGAACGTGACGCCGCCGATGCCCTGTTCCACACGGTTCGTGCCGAACTCGACGCCGACCCCGACAACTGGCGGCGCTGGTATCGGCTGGCCCGGGCCTACGAGTTCGCCGGCGACCGTCGTCGCGCACGGGAGGCGATGAAGACCGCGGTCGCGCTGCAGGCGCAGCGGTGAGCAAGACGCTGCTGGTGGTGCACCATACGCCTTCGCCGTTCTGCCACGCCATGTTCGAGGCGGTGCTGGCCGGGGCGGCGGATCCGCAGATCGAGGGCGTCGAGGTGGTGCGCCGCGCCGCGCTCGAGGTGTCGCCGGCCGACATGCTGGCCGCCGACGGCTACCTGCTGGGCAGCCCGGCCAACCTCGGCTATATCAGCGGCGCGCTCAAGCATGCCTTCGACGTCTGTTACTACCCGATCCTGGATTCGACTCGCGGCAGGCCATTCGGCCTCTACCTGCACGGCAATGAAGGAACCGAGGGTGCCGAACGGGCCGTCGACTCCATCACGACGGGCCTGGGCTGGGTCAAAGCGGCCGACTACGTGGTGGTTTCGGGCAAGCCGGGCAAGCCTGACCTGGACGCGTGCTGGGAGCTTGGCGCGACGGTGGCCGCGCAGCTGATGGACTGAGCCTCGCTACGGGTCGATGTGGTTCTCCGGCATGTAGAACGAGTGGAGCGGGTAATCCCGGCCGGGCCCCATGGAATGGCAGTCCTGCTGTGACGGCGGCGATTTCGGCGGCTCGTAGTAATAGATGACGCAGCGCTGCCAGCTGCCGTCGGGCTGAACCGGACCGTCGCATTTCTGGGCGGTGGAGAAGAACAGCAGCGGGTTGTCCTGACAGCCTGCCTGGGCCGCCGGCGCCGAGGCGATCAGCCACCCGGCCGCCAGCCCGGTGGCCGCCAGCGCGGTGGCCGCCAGCGCGGTGGACAGGCCCCCGGTGAGGTAGCGCTTCACGGTCGACCCCTTCTCCTCGCGTCGTGTTGTCGAGTGACTATGCCGGACGCGGCCGATGTTTGTCGCAGATTATGCCTGCGGTTCCCGCGCCGTTCCTATCGTGAGGCGATAGGCTGCGATGTCGTGGCCCAGGCAACCGACACTGCGTCCACGACGGAGTCCACCACGGACCTGCTTGCGCGCACGCTGGAGTCTGCGCGCGTCGCCTACGAGAACATCGCGGAGCTGGCCCAGCATCAGGACGGCATCTACGCAGTGGCCCAGACCGCGAGGGGCACCGCGCTGATCCACGACTTGCGTAAGCAACTCGACCAGCTCAATAAGATCCTGCCCTTCAAGAGCTAGGTGCCCACCCTCGTCAGGGTGGCGCCTTGTTGAGAGCGCGTTCGCTGTTGATGCGGTGGGCGCGGTCTTGGATGCGGGTGCGCTTGCGCGTAGGCATCATCAGGCCGCGGTCGGCGGTCGATGTCGGTGGTGACGGTGGTGCCGCTGGTGCGGCGGTGGCTAGGCACAGGGCAGGGAATAGCAGCATGCTGCCAGGCCGGGTGGTGTAGGTGTGGCCGGTGGGGCTGGTCCATTCGATGGTGCCGTTTGGGTGCTGACGGTCGCTCCAGCCCCCGCGGCCGGTCCAAAAGGTCTTGAGTAAGTGGTGTTTTCGGCACAGGCAGCGCAGGTTGGCTGGGTGGGTGGCGCCACGCGGGTGGGCCACGGCGTGGTCGATGTCGCAGTAGGTGGCGGGCTGGTCGCAGCCGGGGAATCGGCAGGTGAGGTCGCGGGCCCGGACGAAAGCGGCCAACGCTGTCGAGGGCCGGTAGTGCGGCTCGGCGGGCAGATCGGACGGGTGTCGGAGGGGCTTGACGGTGGCACCTCGATTGACCAGGTGTGCCAGCAGGGGCGCGGGAACGGTGCCCCCGCCGATGATGTGCCCGGAGGCCGCTGGGCGGGTTTGGGGTGTCGGAGCCGGGGGTTCTTCGCCGTCGCCGAAACGCGAGTCGGTCGCGGTGTTCAGGGCGGCTCGTTCGGCGAGGACGTAGACGGTGACGTTGGCGGCCCGGGCGTCTGCACCAGCAGCCGGGCAGTCGCTGTTGCCGCAGGCGCAGGCGAGGCTGTCGGCTCCGGCGGCCAAGGCGCCGAGAGCATCGGCGCGGCGCTGGGCCAGGGTGCGGGGATCGTCGTCGCAGACGGTGTGGGCCAGTTGGGTCAGGCGCCGGTCGAGTGCGGTGGCATCGGTGGCAAACAGCCGGCCCCACAGGCCGGTGGTGCCGTTTTCGCTGTTGCGGGTGTCGACGACAACTTCGCGGCCGCGGGCGTCGCGCTCTTGGCGCCGGACGGCGTCGGGGTCGTGCCGGTCGATCAGGGCGTCGATGGCCGCAGCGGTCTTGGCCGCCGACAGGGGCCCCAGACCGGTGGCGATCGCGGCGAGCTCGGTGTCGACGGCGTTCAATAAGTACGGGTTGGTGATCAACGTGGTGCGCCAGACGATCGTGGCGACCAGCCGGCTGTTGATCGCCCCGTCGAGAAACAGTGCGGCCACCTTCGGCAGCCGCTCACGCAGCGCCGTGGCCAGATACATCTGCGAGGACGCCATCTTGTGGCTGATCTGCTCGGCAGCGCCGACCTCGGAGGCCGCGGCGTCCCAGTAGTCGCATGACCAGCGTGACCGGTTCACCGCATCGACCCCGCGGGTGCGCCGTGCCACCAGTTCGCCGATGGCGGCCAGGCGGCGCGCCGAGGCGGCGGCCTCCAGCCGGGCCCACCCCGAGATCGCCGCCACCAGGGCCTCGTCGTCGGCATCGGCCAGGGACTCCGGCTCCAGCCTGTTCGAATCGAACATACGTGCGATTTTAGCGAGGGGGTCTGACACAATGCTGCGCCGCTCTAGGCTCGGCCGCATGGAGCAACAGGTGCACTTCGTCACCGTCGCGGCCACCGATCTGGACGCGACCAGGAACTTCTACGGCGCACTGGGCTGGCAGTCCCTGCTGGACGTCGAGGGTGAGATCGTCTTCTATCAGACGGCGCCGGGCCAGGTGCTGGGCTTTTTCCTGGCCGACAAGTTCAACCAGGACCTGGCGCTGTCCGGCGATCATTCCCGGGTCTCCGGGGTCACCATGGCGCACAACGTCGGCAGTCCCGACGCCGTCATCGCACTCACCGACGCCATGGCCGTCGCGGGTGGCACGGTGCTCAAGCCGCCGCAACCCGGCCAATTCGGCGGCGTGTTCCACGCCCACGTCCAAGATCCCAATGGGCTGATCTGGGAGGTCGCCCACAACCCCGGCTGGCGGATCGCGCCCGATGGCAGGGTAAGTCTGGGCTGAGGCCGTAGGGTGGCCGGGAGCAACGGGAAAGGAACGCCCACGACGATGCCCTCACTGCTGAGCACGGCGCTGGGCGCGGCACCCATCTTCGGCGGAGCCCTGCTGACGGCGGCGGCCGGGCAGCTTAAAGGCCCGGATGTCCGCGCCCTGATCAAACAGGACCTCGATCTGCTCGACCGGCTTCCCGCCGAGCAGACGCAGCGGCGAGCGGATTTGCAGCGCACCATCGATGAGCGCATTGACGACTTGGTCGCGGCCTCCGATCGCACCAGAGCGCTGCGCGAGGCGGCGCTGTCCTATCAGGGCAACTGGCGCGACGTGGTTTTTTTCGTCTCCTCGGTGCTGTTCACCTACGTCTGGTGGCACATCAACCACGACCGCGGCAATTGGCTGCCGATGTTCATCGTGCTGATCCTCGGGTGCATCGTGTCCGCGGTCTACGCGCTGCGCGGGACCGTTCGGGTGGTGACACACAACTGGCGACGCGGGCGATGACCGGCCGCTCATGACACGCGTCGTCGAAATCACACGGCAGCACAACCCTTTTCCGGCGACCGGGGTGATTCGTGACCGGGACGGCGTCGCGCGCTACGAGCAGCTGCCGGCGACGCTGCTCGACGTTCTGGCCGAGCAATATGAGCAGCGCCCCGACGGTGAGGCCGTGGTCGAAATCGGGGGCGACCGGCTGACCTACCGGCAGTTGTGGCAGCGGGCCGCGCGGGTGGCCGGCGGGCTGCGTGCCGACGGTCTGGGGCGCGGTGACCGGGTCGCGTTGCGTTACCCGGCGGGGCTGGACTGGGTGCTGGCGTTCTGGGGAACTCTGATGGCCGGGGGAATACCGGTAGCCGTCAATACCCGTTCGGCCGCACCGGAAGTCGACTTCGTGCTCACCGATGCCGGCGTTCGGGTGGACCTGGCGCCCGGGGTCGCACTGCCCGACGGCCAACCGTATGTGGTGGACGGCCTCGAAGCCGGCGACACCGCGGCGCTGTTCTACACCTCCGGCACCACCGGCAGCCCCAAAGGGGTGCCCACCACCCACGAGGCGTTTGTGACCAACGCCGAGAACATGATGCGCACCTTGGGCCGGTCCCGGGCGTCGGGTGAGGAATATCGCACGCTGATCTCGGTCCCGCTGTTCCATGTGACCGGCTGCAACTCCCAACTGCTGGTCGCCGCATACACTGGCGGAACGGCGGTCATCATGCCGTCGCTGAATCTTCCCGAGTTGATCGCAACGCTTCCTGCGCAACGGATCTCATCGATGGTGACGGTGCCGGCGATCTACTCGCTGCTGCTGCGGAATTCCGACTTCGCCGCGGTCGACGTGAGTGGGGTGCGGTGGGTTGGCTACGGCGGGGCGCCGACGGCACCCGCGCTGGTGCGCTCGCTGCGCGAGGCATTCGGCGCGGCAACGGTGTTCAACGGCTACGGCATGACCGAGACCGCCTCGCTCATGACGGTGCTGCCGGACTCCGACGCGGTGGTGCACGCGGATTCGGTCGGCTACGCCGTGCCCTCCGGAGACATCGGTATCGTCCCGCTCGGCGACGATCCGGGCACCGGAGAACTGGTGGTGCGGGGGGCGAATGTCATGCGGGGCTACTGGAACCGGCCCGAGGCGACCGCCGCCACGATCATCGACGGCTGGCTGCACACCGGTGACGTGGTGCGCGTCGACGACGCCGGCCGGGTGCACATCATCGACCGGCTCAAAGACATCATCAACCGCGGCGGCGAGAACGTCTCCAGCGTCGAGGTGGAAGCGGCCCTGCTGTCGGCTCCCGGCGTGGCCGACGCGTGCGTGCTCGCGGTGCCCGACGAGGTGATGGGGGAGAAGGTTGGGGCGGTGCTGCTCGGCGACCAGCACGAGATCGACGTGGCCGCAGTACTGGAGTACTGCCGCGGCCAATTGGCGGACTTCAAAGTGCCCCAGTACATCACCGTGGTGACCGAGGCGCTGCCACGCACCGCCAGCGGCAAACTGCTCAAGGCGCAGTTGCGTGACCAGGTGCGATGGGGCTCGCCGCTGCGGTAGCCGGGAGTTGTCGGTGGTGCGCGTTACCTTGCCGGTATGGACACAGCACTGCTGATCCTCCTCACCTCACTGGCGCTGCTGGCGGTGATCCTCCAGGTGGTGGTGCTGGTGCGCCCCGCCGGCGGGGCGATCTCGTCTGCACAGCTCTCCGCGCTGCGCGGCGACAGTGAACGCGTGGAGCGGACCCTGCGTGAAGAGCAGCATGCCGGACGGGCCGAACTCGCCCAGGCCTTTCACCAGTGGCAGCTGACCCTGCACCGCTTCGGATCGACCCTGCAGGGAACGCAAGACAAGCTGGGCGCCACGCTGGATCGGCAGCTGCGGAGTCTGCAGGCTGAGAACACCGCGCAACTGGAGAAGATGCGCGCCACCGTTGACGAGAAGCTGCAGGCCACGCTGGAAACCCGTCTCGCGCAATCGTTTACGCAGATCTCGGAGCGCCTGGAAGCCGTGCAGCGGGGGTTGGGGGAGATGCAGACCCTGGCCACCGGGGTGGGCGATCTCAAACGGGTGCTGACCAACGTCAAAACTCGTGGCATCTTCGGCGAGACGCAGTTGGCCGCACTGCTGGCCGAGACGCTGACGCCCGAGCAGTACGCCACCAACGTCATCACCGTGCCGGGTTCGAACGCCCGGGTGGAATTCGCGATCCGATTGCCGGGCGCCACCGGCGCCCGCGAGGTGCTGTTGCCGATCGACGCCAAGTTTCCGCGGGAGGACTTCGAGCGGCTACTCGACGCGCAGGAACACGCCGATACCGCGGGGGAGGCCGCCGCGCGCCAGGCGCTGATCCGGCGGATCGAAGCCGAGGCCGGCGATATCCACGACAAGTACCTCGATCCGCCGCACACCACGGACTTCGCGATCCTGTTCCTGGCCACCGAGAGCCTGTATGCCGAGGTGCTGCGCCAGCCGGGGCTGTTTGAGCAGATTCAGGCCAAGTACAACGTCACCCTGGCCGGCCCGACCACGCTGGCTGCGCTGCTCAACAGCCTGCGCATGGGTTTTCGCACCCTGGCGATCGAGCAGCGCAGCAGCGAGGTTTGGCAGGTACTCGGCGCGGTCAAGACCGAGTTCGGAAAGTTCGCGGCGGTGCTGGAGAAGACCCGCAAGCAACTCGACACCGCCCGCAACACCATCGACACCGCCGGCGTCCGTACCCGCGCCATCGAACGCAAGCTACGCGGGGTGGAGTCGCTGCCCGAATCGGAGGCCGAAGCCATGCTCGGCGAACTCGGCGGCGGCCTCGAAGAAGTCAGTGAAGTTGACATCGAATTCAGTTAGTCTGCTCGGATGGATGCCGCCCCGGCCGCCGCGGTCCGCCAGTTGCCGGCGACGGTGCGCGGGGCGCGGACCCGGGCGGGGCTGGTCGCCGCGGCGCGCAAGGTTTTCGAGCGCGACGGCTACCTCGACGCCAAGCTGACCGACATCACCAAGGCCGCCGGTTGTGCGACCGGGTCGTTCTACACCTACTTCGCGAACAAAGAGGAGATCTTCGCCGCGGTCCTAGAACAGGCCCAGCAGGACATGATGCATCCGGGCATGGGCCGGGTGAGCGACTCTGACGACCCATATGCGGTGCTGGAAGCGAGCAATCGCGCCTACTTGGAGGCGTATCGGCGCAATGCCCAGTTGATGGGGCTGCTCGAACAGGTGGCCCAGATCGATCCAAAGTTCCGCGCTTTCCGTGCGCGACGAGCCGACGCGTTCGTCCAGCGCAACGCCGCGGGCATCGCCGATCTGCAGGCTCGGGGCATGGCTGGCGCCGACATCGATCCGCTACTGGCATCGCGGGCGCTGTCGGGGATGGTCAGCAGGCTCGCGTACGGCACCTTCGTGGGTGAGGAGGTCGCGCACGGTTCGGGCGCCGACTTCGAGGCCCTGGTCGCCACGGTCACCCGGCTGTGGGCCAATGCCCTGCAATTCCGCACCGCCAATAATCGAACATGAGATCGGATTCAACTAATGTCACTGCTGTTGCGAACTGAAGAACGGGGACGTTGCTTATGAAGGTTGCCGAGCGGGTCGCGATCGTCACCGGCGGCGGTGGCGGCATAGGTGGAGCACTGGCCGCGGCGCTGGCCGAGGCCGGAGCCAAAGTGGTGGTGGCTGACCTCGACGCGGAGGCCGCGACGGCGGTAGCCGACCAGATCAACGCCGCGCATCCCGGCGCCGCGATCGGTCGTGGCGGCGACGTCTCCGACACCGAGACCATCCGGGAGTTGATCGCGTTGGCGCAGGAGCGCTACGGCCCGGTCGACTTCTACTTCGCCAACGCCGGGATCACCGGCGCCCCGGGCCTGCCCGGCGAGGCCGACTGGGACCTGGCCATCGATATCAATCTGCGCTCGCACATCCGCGCCGCGCAGCTGCTGATTCCCGACTGGGTGAGCCGCGGGGAGGGCTATTTCGTCTCCACGGCATCCGCCGCCGGCCTGCTCACTCAACTGGGCGCTGCCACCTACTCGGTTACCAAGCACGCGGCCGTCGGGTTCGCAGAATGGCTCAACATCACCTACGGCGACCAGGGTGTGCGGGTCAGCTGCCTGTGCCCGATGGGTGTCAATACCAAGTTGCTCTACGCCGGTGAACAATCCGGCGACCCGCTGGGCGATCTGGCCACCCGCGCGGTCACCACCGCCGGTGAGGTGCTGGAGCCCGCCGACGTCGCCGCCGAGGTGCTCGCCGCCATCGACGACGAGCGCTTCCTGATCCTGCCGCACCCGGTGGTGCTGGAGATGTTCCGGCACAAGGCAGGCGACTACGACCGCTGGCTGCGCGGCATGCGCCGCTACCAGCGCGGCCTGCTCGACTCCGAAGTGTCCTAGGTGAGGAGCCTGTATGTCTCTGTTTGAAATGTCCGAGCGCGCAACGAAATACCAGACCGATCTGCTGGAGTTCATGGACGAGTGCGTCTATCCGGCCGAAGCGGTCTACGAGTCGCAGATGGCCGAAGCCGGCAACCCGCACTTCCAGCCCCCGATCCTGGAGGAGCTGAAGGCCCAAGCACGTGAGCGTGGTCTGTGGAATCTGTTTCACCCCCACCCGGAATGGGGTCCGGGCCTGACCAACCTCGAATACGCGCCGCTGGCCGAGATCATGGGCCGCAGCCCGCATCTGGCGCCGGAAGCGACCAACTGTGCAGCCCCCGACACCGGCAACATGGAGGTGTTCACGCTGTTCGGCAGCGACGAACACAAGGAGAAATACCTCAAGCCGTTGCTGGAGGGCACCATCCGCTCTGCCTTCGCGATGACCGAGCCGCAGGTGGCCAGCTCGGATGCCACCAACGTCCAGCTGTCGATGGCGCGTGACGGTGACGGCTACGTCCTTAATGGCCGGAAGTGGTTCGCCTCCAACGCCTTGCATCAGAACTGCAAAGTCATGATCGTGATGGGGAAGACTGACCCCAACGCGGCAACGCACCGACAGCAGTCGATGATGGTGGTTCCCATCGACGCTCCTGGGGTCACCATCATGCGAGGACTGACGGTGATGGGCTACCAGGACCGCGAGGGCCACGCCGAGATCGACTTCAAAGACGTGCGGGTTCCCGCCAAGGACGTCCTCAAGGGTGAGGGCGAGGGATTTGCGATCGCCCAGGCCCGGCTGGGCCCTGGCCGCATCCACCACTGTATGCGGGCCATCGGAATGGCCGAGCGGGCACTGGAGCTGCTGTGCAAGCGCGCGCAGTCCCGGGTTGCCTTCGGCCGGCCGATCTCCGACAACGCCAACATCCGCGACTGGATCGCCGAGGCGCGCATCGACATCGAGATGATCCGGCTGCTGACGCTCAAGACCGCATACTTGATGGACACCGTCGGCAACAAGGCGGCGCAGGTCGAGATCGCCGCGATCAAGGTTGCCGCGCCCAACATCGCGCTCAAGATTGTCGACCGGGCCATGCAGGTGCACGGCGCCGGTGGGCTCACCGAAGACTTTCCCTTGGCCGGCTTCTGGGCGCACCTGCGCACCCTGCGACTCGCCGACGGCCCTGACGAAGTGCACAAGCGTGCTATCGCCCGCCAGGAACTGGGCAAGTACCGCCAGGACGCCCGATGACGACACCGGATTTCGCGGGCCGCACCGCGATCATCACCGGCGGGTCGCGGGGAATCGGGCTGGCGATCGGGCAGCGGCTGGCCGAAGCGGGCGCCAACGTGGTCCTGACCTCACGCGACCAGGAAAGTGCCGACGCGGCAGCGGCCCAGGTCACCGGCAACGCGCTGGGCGTGGCCGCCCACGTCGCCGACGACGACGCCGCGCAGCGCTGCATCGACCTGACCTTGGAACGGTTCGGCAGCATCGACATCCTGGTCAACAATGCCGGCACCAATCCGGCGTTCGGACCACTGATCGACCAGGACCACGCCCGGTTCGCCAAGATCTTCGACATCAACCTATGGGGGCCGCTGCTGTGGACCTCTTGCGCGGTCAAGGCAGGGCTCGGAGAGCGTGATGGGCACAGTGGCGTGGTGGTGAACACGGCTTCCATCGGCGGGATGAGTTTCGCGCCGCTGATGGGCATGTACAACGTCACCAAGGCGGCGCTCATCCATGCCACCAAACAGCTGGCGCTGGAACTGTCACCAGGGATCCGGGTCAACGCGATCTGTCCGGGCGTGGTGCGCACCAAGCTGGCCGAGGTGCTGTGGAAGGAACACGAGCAGGGATTGTCGACTGGCATACCGCTCGGCCGGATCGGCGAGCCGGTGGATGTGGCCGATGCGGTGCTGTTCCTGGCCTCTGATGCGGCGAGCTGGATCACCGGGCAGACTCTGGTCATGGACGGTGGCCAGATCCTCGGTGACGCAACCGGATTCCGGGTAGGTCTGGCGTGACTGACGAGCCACTGGGAATCGATCCCGCGGCTGCGACCGCGTGGATCACTGAACTGGGCCTGCCCGTGCGCGGGCCGCTGCACTTCGAGCGGATCGGGATCGGACAGTCGAACCTGACCTACCGGGTGTCCGACGACGCCGGCCACAGCTGGGTGCTGCGCCGGCCGCCGCTGGGAAAGCTGCTGGCCTCGGCCCACGATGTCGCCCGGGAAGCGCGGATCCTCGCCGCGTTGGGCGACACCGATGTCCCCACCCCGCGGGTGTACGGACTGACCCGAGATCCAGAAGGCACGCCGCTGCTGCTGATGGAGTTCGTCGATGGGGTGGTGGCGGACCGGATGTCGGTGGCGCAGTCGCTTTCTCCCGAGCGGCGCCGACAGATCGGGCTGTCGATGTCCAAGACGCTGGCCACCATTCACGCAGTCGACATCACCTCGGTTGGCCTGGGTGATCTGGCCAGCCACAAGCCGTATGCCGAGCGTCAGCTCAAACGCTGGGCTGGGCAGTGGGAGAAGTCCAAGACACGAGAGCTGCCCGCACTCGATGACCTGACCCGGCGCCTGACCGCCGCCGTCCCGCCGCAGCAGGAACTGACTCTGGTACACGGGGACTTCCACCTGCGTAACGTGATCACCTCGCCGGACAGTGGCGAGGTGATCGCGGTGCTGGACTGGGAGTTGTCCACCCTCGGTGACCCGCTTGCCGACATGGGCAGCCTGCTCGCGTACTGGCCGCAGGTCGGCGAAGAGAACATCGCCGGCGAGTTCGTCATCAGCACCCTGGAGGGCTTCCCGGACCGAGCAGAGTTGGCCCGGGTGTATCTGGACGAGACCGGACGCGACGCGGCGTCGCTGCAGTACTGGCATGCGCTGGGGCTGTGGAAGGTCGCGATCATCGCCGAGGGCATCGTGCGGCGGGTGTTGGACAACCCGGCGAACAAGGCCGCCGCCGGCACCCCGATCACCGCGTGGATCGATGCCCTGGTGGACAAGGCGCGTGAGGTCGCCGACGAGGCGGGCATAGCCAGGTGAGCACCTCGTATCGCGCCGGCGCCGCCGCCGGCGGGGCGGACCTTGTCGGCGGTGTCCCGCGTCGGAGGATTGCGGTGGCGGCGATGGTCGGCACCACGATCGAGTTCTACGACTTCTACGTCTACGCGGCCGCCGCGGTCACCGTCTTCCCGCACCTGTTCTTCCCGAAGAGCAGCGCAGGCGCGGCGCTGTTGGCCTCGTTGGCGACGTTCGGCTTGGCGTTCGTGGCCCGACCGGTGGGGTCGATCCTGTTCGGTCACTTCGGTGATCGGTTGGGGCGCAAATCCACCCTGGTCGCCTCCTTGCTGCTCATGGGTGTCGCCACGTTCCTGATCGGTGCGCTGCCCACCTACCACCAGATCGGTCTGCTCGCCCCCGTGCTGCTGGCCGCCCTGCGGTTCTGCCAGGGTTTGGCGCTCGGCGGCGAGTGGAGCGGTGCTGCGCTGCTGGCCACCGAAACCGCCAAACCGGGTCGCCGGGCGACGGCGGGAATCTGGCCGCAACTGGGTGCGCCGCTGGGCTATCTGCTCGCCACCACGATCTTCCTGATCCTGTTCACGTGGTTGCCCGCCGGCGCAGACGGGACCGGGCCATTTCTTACCTGGGGCTGGCGCATTCCGTTCCTGCTGAGCGCCGTCATGGTGGCCGTCGGACTGTATGTCCGGCTGCGGCTCACCGAAACCCCGGTTTTCGCGCAGGCGAAGGCCACCGGTGCGCCGGTGAACGCTCCGATCGCGGCGCTGCTGCGGGGCAGCTGGCGCCGGCTGGTGATCGGCACGCTGGTGATGGTGGTGCCCTACACGCTCTTCTACACCGTGACGACCTGGAGCCTGAGCTACGGCACCGCGAAGTCTCCGCCCGAGGGCATCGGGCTGGGCTACGGCTACGCCGAATTCCTCGGCCTGCAGTTGATCGCCGTGCTGTTCTTCGTGGCTGTGCTGCCGATAGTCGGCAGGCTCGCCGACCATTTCGGTCGACGCCCGCTGCTGCTGTTCTTCACCGCCGGAATCATGGTGTACGGAACCACCTTCGGCGTATTCCTGAAGCCGACCGCCTCCGTCGGCGTGACGCTGGCCTTCCTGATCATCGGGATGACATTGATGGGCTTGGCGTTCGGGCCGATGAGTGCGGTGCTGCCCGAGCTGTTCCCGACCAATGTCCGCTACACCGGTTCGGGCGTCGCCTACAACGCGGCGAGCATTCTCGGGGCGGCGGTGGCGCCGTTCATCACCACCTGGCTGGCCATCGGCCACGGCGTGACCTGGGTGGGCGGCTACCTGTCGATTGCGGCCGCGTGCTCGTTCGTGGCGCTGCTGGCGATGCACGAGACCAAGGACGCCGAACTCGTGGACGTCTAACCGCTGGGGCTGATTCGGCGGTCCAGCTTCGCCTCTCCTTCGTCGAGCCTCGCTAACCGGCCGGGAGTGCGCCGCCGAACACGTCGCGCATCGCCGCCCAGTGCCGGGCCGCAGCGTCGGGGTCAAAGGGCGCGTTGTCGGGCACCGCGAAACCGTGCGCGGCCGGATAGAACTCGACTGTGTGCGTGACGCCGGCGGCGCTCAGCGCCTCGTCCAGGGTTGCGGCATGCGCCTCGGTGAAAGACGCGTCGTTCTCGGCGCCGGCCACATAGACGGTGGCCGTCATCCGATCGGCCAACAGGTGCGGACTGTCCGCGGCGTCGGTGACCAGACCGCCGCCGTGGAACGACGCCGCCGCGGCCACCCGGTCGGGCAGGCGTCCGGCGACGACCACCGACGTACGTCCGCCCATGCAGTAGCCGCACACCCCGAACTTCTCTCCGCGCACTTCGGGCCGGCCGGCCAGATAGTCGAAGAATGCTTGCGCGTCGGTGGTCATCCGGTCCGGGGTCACGCCGCCGATCATCGAGAACAGCCGGCCGCGCTCCTCGGCGTCGGCGAACACCGTTGCCATGTCGAACGGCGCCCAGCCGGGGTGCCGGTAGTACACATCGGGAAGCAACACGGCGTAGCCGTAGCCCGCCAGTTCGGCGGCCATCTCGCCGAAGGCCGGGCGCACCCCGCCGGCATCGGGATACATGACCACGCCGGGCCAGGGGCCGGAGCCCTCCGGAGTGAACAGGCGAACCGGGCAGTCGCCGTCGGGCGTGGTGATGGTGTCGGTGATCGTGGGCATGGCCTCCGTTGTACTCCCACCGATCGCCGCTGTGTTGATTGCGGCGACCCGCGGCGCGTGGCTTCGCCGCGCTTGCGATCGCCGCTGTGTTGATTGCGGCGACCCGCGGCGCGTGGCTTCGCCGCGCTTGCGATCGCCGCTAAGCTGGCGGCGTGCCGATCGCGACCCCGTATGAGGACCTGTTGCGGCTCGTTTTGGCCGAGGGAACGCCGAAGGCGGACCGCACCGGCACCGGAACCCGCAGCCTGTTCGGCCACCAGTTGCGCTATGACCTGGCCGCCGGATTCCCGCTGATCACTACCAAAAAGGTGCACCTCAAGTCGGTGATCTACGAGCTGCTGTGGTTTCTGCGCGGTGACTCCAACATCGCCTGGCTCAACGACCACGGTGTCACCATCTGGGATGAATGGGCTTCTGAAACAGGAGATCTCGGTCCGGTCTACGGAGTGCAGTGGCGGTCGTGGCCGACTCCGGCGGGTGAGCACATAGACCAGATCTCTGCTGCGCTGCACCTGCTGCGCACCGACCCGGATTCTCGCCGCATCATCGTGTCGGCATGGAACGTCGGCGAGATCGGCCAGATGGCGCTGGCCCCCTGTCACGCGCTGTTCCAGTTCTACGTCGCCGACGGCAAATTGTCCTGCCAGCTCTATCAGCGCAGCGCCGACCTGTTCCTCGGAGTGCCGTTCAACATCGCCAGCTATGCGCTGCTGACCCACATGATGGCCGCGCAGGCCGGGCTCGGTGTCGGCGAGTTCATCTGGACCGGCGGCGACTGCCACATCTACGACAATCACGTCGACCAGGTCACCGAACAACTGAGTCGCGATCCGCGTCCGTACCCGCAATTGGTTCTGGCGCCACGTGATTCGATCTTCGACTACACCTACGAGGACATCGAGATCCGGGGCTACGACCCGCACCCGGCGATCAAGGCGCCCGTGGCGGTATGACGATCAGTCTGATCTGGGCTCAATCGAAGTCCGGGGTGATCGGCCGTGCCGGCGGTATCCCGTGGCGGGTGCCGGAGGATCAGGCCCGCTACAAGCAGCTCACCGTGGGTCACACCGTGGTGATGGGGCGGCTGACCTGGGAATCGCTGCCCGCCAAAGTTCGGCCGCTGCCGGACCGGCGCAATGTTGTGCTCACCAGAGACCCGGACTACGTCGCCGACGGTGCCACCGTCGTGCCGACCCTGGAGCAGGCCGTGGCGGGCGACGACATCTGGGTGGTCGGCGGCGCGGAGATCTACGCGCTGGCGCTGCCGCTGGCCGGCCACTGCGAAGTGACCGAGATCGATATCGACCTGCCGGTTCAGGACGGTGACGCTGTTGCGCCGGTGCTTGACCAGTCCTGGCAGGCCAGCACGGGGGAGTGGCAGACCAGCCGAACCGGCCTGCGCTACCGCTACCTGACTTACCGCCGGACTTCGTGCCAGTCCTGACCGGTGCGCAGGCGCGCCGGATCGCCGTTGCCGCACAGGGATTCACCGATCCCAAGCCTTCTGCGGCAGTCACCAGGGCGCACCTGAAGCGGCTGATCGCCCGAATTCAAGTACTGCAACTCGACTCCGTATCAGTGGCGGTACGCGCCCACTACGCGCCGGTGTTCAGCCGGCTCGGGCCCTACGACCGCACCGTGCTGGATCGAGCCGCGTGGAGCCACAGCGCCCGCTCGCCGCGGTTGTTGGTCGAGTATTGGGCGCACGAGGCGGCGCTGATGGCTGTCGAGGACTGGCCGCTGTTGCGCTGGCGGATGCGGCAGTGGCCCCATGGCCGGTGGGGTTCGGCCATCGTGCGGGCCAACCCGCAGCTGGTCACCGACGTCACCGCCGCGGTCGGCGAACTGGGTCCGTCGACCGCCGGCGAGATCGAAGGGCACCTGGCTGCCGCATCCGGGCGGGCCGGTAAGGGACCGTGGTGGAACCGCAGTGACACCAAATGGGTGGCCGAGGCGCTGTTCGCCTCGGGGGTGCTGACCACGGCCACCCGGGTCGGGTTCGCCCGGCACTACGACCTGGTCGAGAACGTGCTGCCACCGCAGGTGCTGGCAGTCGAGGTCGACGACGACGAGGCGATCCGCGAGCTGGTCCTGCGGGCAGCCGGTGCCCTGGGCGTTGCCACCGAGGCCGACCTGCGTGACTACTTCCGGCTGTCGGCCGCCCAGGTCAAACCGGGGATCGCGAAGTTGGTGGCAGCCGGCGAATTGGAACCGGTGACCGTCGACGGCTGGGATACCGTGGCCTATCTGCGTGCGGGGCAGGCGATTCCGCGAACCGATCGCGGCACCGCATTGCTGTGCCCGTTCGATCCACTGATCTTCTTCCGGCCGCGGGTGCAGCGCTTGTTCGACTTCTTTTATCGCATCGAGATCTATACCCCGGCGCCCAAACGGCAGTACGGCTACTACGTGTGGCCCTTCCTGCTGGACGGGGAGCTGGTCGGCCGGGTGGACCTCAAGGCCGACCGCCAACAGGGTGCGCTGCACGTCGTCGGGGCGTTCGCCGAAGAGGGACAGTCACGCGAACGGGTGGCCGGGGCACTGGCCACCGAACTGTGGTCGATGGCGTCCTGGCTCGGATTGAGTCAGGTCACGGTGGGGGAGCGCGGCGATCTGGTGGCCGAGCTGCGCCGCCGGGTGCTCAATGTCTAGCCCAACGGCCCGCGGCGATGGATCGGGCCGCCTGCGCCAGCTCGGTTCCCCGGTCGGCGGCGACTTCCGCGAGCTGAGCTCCCCGTTCACCGGCCGACTCCAGTAACGGTCCGGCCTTTTCGCTCACCATCTCGGCGAGCTCGCGGCCGTGTTCCACGCCGGCTTGCAAGCCCGCGCTGACCTTTTCGCCGACGGTCTCCAGCGCGGCGTCACCGGACGTGGTGGGCCACGCGTCGGCTGCACGACGATAGGCGCGTCGGGCCCGCCAGCCCAGTGAAGGTCTTCCCTCGGTATCGGCGGCCGCGATCATCAATCCACCGATCAGGCTGACGTCGGTCAAGAAGGCTTGGCGCTGTTCGCTCCTGCGTTGCGGGTCGGGCTCTGCCCAAAACATGTGTCCCCCGGCGCTGCCCGGAACGACCGTGCAGGCCAGCACCGCGGCCGCGACTCGCGGCAATTTGCCGCTGGCCAGCAGCAGACCACCGCTGATCTGTACCAACGCATTTGCCTTGGCGAAGGCTTCGACGTCGGATGGCACCTTCGCCGCTATCTCGTCGGGTAACTGTTTGAGTCCGTCGAACGCGGGACGGGCCGTCTGCCCGGCTTGCTGCGGCCGGCGCAAGGCGTCCACCCCCCTGGCCGATGAACGCTGCCGCGAGCAGCGGACGTGCGATCTTGCGCATCAACACAGGGCCCCCTCCTCGTCAGCTGGCTTACTGTTCGGCACGCTGGCGTGCCTCGTCCGCGGCGGCCTTGGCGCGGGCTTCTTCGGCCTCGGCTTCCTTGGCCGCAACCTCGCGTTGAGCTTCGGCTTTGTCTTGCTGCGCCTGGCCTTCCCGTTTGAGCGATTCGTCGCCGGTCACCGTCCCCACGACCTCTTTAGCCTTGCCTTTGACATCTTCAACGACGCCTTTGATGCCGGCCTCGACGCCGCTGTCCTCGTCACTCATGTGGGTGCCCCTCTCGATCAGCGGACCGGGATGCCCGCTGATATGCCCGTTACCCGCCGGGCTTACGACGTAAACCTCGAGCGTCAGGAGGACCGGGTCGTCCTGGAAGTTGGCTTGCCCGCTCCGGTGTGACTCGTCGACCGCGCTACCCGAATTTCGGTAACCTTGGCGACAACTGGTCGGTGACGCTGTCAACTGGCGCGCCGATCTCCGGCCGGGAAATCGGGGTGGGTCGCGTGCGAAAGTAGAACAGAGTCACGGCCGACGCCAGTGAAAGCTCTCCAAGCGGCCATCCATGGCCTAGACGGAGGCAACGACATGTATCTGAGGGCAACGGGACAGCGAGGTTGCATGAGTTCTATCGGACCAAGCCGAATCATTCTCGCTGGCGATGCCCTGCGCGACGGCACATCGGCGAACCCGGTAGGGCAACCTAGGCAATGAACAAGCTGGGGAGTCCGACTCATGTCGGGCAGGTCCTGCGGCAGTCCGGCGCGGTAGCGACAGCAATCAGGACCGACGACGGGCTGTGCTGGATGGTGCGTCGTGAACGCGACGGGCTCGTTCGGGTGACCAAGCGTCTTGCACACACCAGCCATTGGAAGCCGTAGTGACACTGTTCTATCCGGACTGCAGCAACAACAACTGGCATTCAGATCGCGACGCTGTCCGCTTTCTTGAACAGCTTGCGCCCGAAGGGTTCAGCGGCATGTGCCACAAGGTGTCCGAGGGCACCTATTACGAAGACGGATTCTGGCCCACGGTTCAACAGTGGTGTCAGGCCAACGACTTTCCGCTGATCGGCTACCACTACGTGACTACTGACGATCCCGCTACGCAGGCACAAACATGGCTGGGCAACAACGGCGGTGCGCTGACGATGTTGGACTGGGAGAACGGCGGCGGCAACCTGGCCAACCTGACTGCTGTTGTGAATGCGTTCAACGCCGCCGGCGTCACGGTGCAGCTGGGTTACTACCCGCAGTGGTACTGGCACCGTCAGGGAGGCGGCAGTCTCGTTGACCTGGCCAACGCGCTGGTCTCATCGGCCTATCCTGACGGAACCGGATACGCATCCGTCATCTATGAAAACTCCGACGGTGCCTCTGGAAGCGGCTGGTTGCCGTACGGCGGGGTTTCCCCGGCCGTGTGGCAGTTCACCAACCGGGCGCTCATCGCAGGCATCGCTGTCGACTGCAACGCCTACCAAGGTGACGACATCCGAGTTCTCTTCGGCCTTACCGAAGGTCATGACACCACTAGCCCACAATCGACGAAGGTCGATAGGGCTAGCGCTGCTCCCTAGCCCACCAGCGGGGCATTTTCGGCAGACTTCTGGAAAGCCTCGTCCAAGGACTTGTCGGTGCGGAGCAGCTTCGCGACCGGACCCCTGATCATATGCCGCCTCACGAGTAGTCCGTATGCGGCGATCAGCTGTGGAAGAGAAAGAATGCGGTGCCGTTGGCGCCGTTGCCACCGTTCATTTTCTCGTAGCCTGATTTGCCGGAACCGCCGGTACCTCCTGCACCGACGCTACCGGTGATCTCGGTGATTGAGGAAGTGATAGTGATGGTTCTTGTCGCCCAGGTGCCCGCGCTGCCGCCGGACCCGCCAAAACTGCCGAATGCGCCACCAGCGCCGCCGCCGCCACCAGGTGCTCCACCGTCGCCGCCTCGACTATTGAGGCCGGCTGTGCCGGCATTGCCGCCCATGTACGTTTGCCCGTTGAAATCCTTGTTGCCGGGTATCGAACCGGCGCTCGAGTAGGTGAGTTGCCCGTTGCTGCCGCCGGCACCACCTGCCGCCGTCAACGTAGTACCCCCGGTTGGTTTCGCGGTGGTTGCGCCGCCGGCGGTGCCGGCACCGGAAGTGTTGTAGCCACCGCCGCCGCCGCCCGCACCTATGATGACCATGTCCACGGAGGTCACACCATCCGGGATGGGCACAGTGTACGGGCCGGGATTGCTCACGACGACGAGCGGGCTGCTTCCGGTGCCTTGGTTCCTAAGGCTTGCGACGAGGGATTGAGCCTGTGAGGCAAGATCCTGGAAGCTTTGGGCTAGTTGGGGGTAATTGGGCGTGGTCATAGCCCTTAACTCTAACCCTCTATGCCTATTCCGTGTCATTGATTTGCATCAACTCGTCAAAGATGCGCTATATCAAGGTTGTTAACACTATCGTCAAATCAGGAAATTTTCAGTTTAAGTGTGCCGCATAGCGGTTCGACCATGCTGGTTTGGAGGTTGGACGTGAAAATCGCTGCATAACGGCGAATGAGCGCCCGGTCAGCCGGAGCTTGTGGAGCTTGTCGCGTACTGAGCCGTCGTGGCAGGCACTGCTGAAGGTGCCTCGGCGTCGACGAAGTGGTCGATCACGTCGATGGCGCTGCGGGCTGTCGAGCCGTAGCCGTTGCCGATACCTACCGCGATTGGCATTGAGAAATTCTTTGATTGACGCTCATCTGCGCGTGTTGCGAGCAGCAATTCCGGGATTTTTGACACCTTTGGTTTGTACTGCGGAATTGAGTCGGCCACAGCCCATCATGATCGCCCTGCTCGACAACGACGGCAAGGTGGTGGCACGTGGCCGGGTCAGCAACGACGCCGCCAGGTTCGCCGCGTTGTTGACCATTGCTGGCCGAGGCCGGCGAGACCGCCACCGATCCGATCCCGGCCGGCATCGGGTCTGCTGCATGAATAGGTGACTTCCTGACCGGCCCCACACTGCTGGGTTCCAGTCGCGGTGGCTAACTGACGGCGGTGAGGGGGTCGTTGCGAAGGATAGTTCGTACTCAATCGGGGTGCGGTAGCCCAGGGCTGAGTGGTGGCGTTGGCGGATCCGGACGATCTTAAATGTAGTAGAAGATGGCGTCGGCCAACTCGGCTCGGGTCTTCCAGTTCTGGCGGTCCGAAAGTTTGATCTGCATGGACGACCAGAAACTCTCCGTCATGGCATTGTCCAAACCGTCACCAATCGATCCGAACGACGGAACCAGCCCGGCGGGGCGAATCTTCGCGCCGAAAACTCAAGAGGTGTACGGGTTCCGTGATCAGCGTGGACGATGACGCCGGCGGTAGGCTGGGGGCTGCGGATGGTCATATCCAAGGCGTTGACGACGAGCGTGGCGTCAGCCTTCGAATCCGTCGACCAGCTTACGACCCGGCGGCTGAACGCGTCCAAGACCGCGCAGCCATACTGCCAGCCTTCGCGGGTGTGGTGTTGGGTGATGTCGGTGATTCATAACTAATTAGGAGCCAAACGGTCGAGCTGGCGATTCGCCAGATCATCGGCAGTGACCACGCCACAGTCGTTTGACTCGTGCCGGCTCGGGAAGACCGTAGATACCGGCGAGAGTCAGGACTGACAACCGTGCGCGGGCAGACCAATGCCCAGAGTTAGTACTACAGTTGTAGATCGGTGTGCGGCGTGTTTGCGCTGGTAGGAGCGGTCAGCGCGCGATTATCGTTGGTTGTGAAGACAATTCAAAGCGCGGCGCTGACCGCCGCGTTCAGCATAGATCCCGATGACTGGCTCGATGAGTTCGGCGCGCTGATGGATCGGATCGGGCCGTGGTTTGCTCGCTACGAGTCTGCGCGGCATGCTGCAAGTTTGATGCTGGGGTTGCTGTCGAACCTGGAACGTAAGAACTGCTGGACGATTGCCGAGGCACGTGGTGATGTGACTCCGTATGGGTTGCAGCACATGCTTTCACGCGGGTCGTGGGATCACGACGGGGTTGCTGACGATGTGCGCGACTACGTCACGAGCGCGTTCGCTGACCCGGAGGCGATTCTCGTTGTCGACGAAACCGGTGACCTCAAGAAGGGGGCTGCCAGTGTGGGTGTGCAACGTCAGTACACCGGCACCGCGGGCCGTATCGAGAACAGTCAGGTCGCGGTGTACATGACCTACGCCGGCACCGGTGGGCACTCGTTGATCGATACCCGACTGTATCTGCCGAAATCCTGGATCGCCGACCGGCAACGGTGCTCGGCGGCCGGCGTTCCCGAGGACATCGAATTCGCCACCAAGCCGAAGCTGGCCCAAGCCATGATCACCGAGGCACTCGATGCCGGCGTGCTGGCCTCCTGGGTCACCGGTGACGAGGTCTACGGCGCTGACTCGGCATTGCGCACCACCTGCCGCGACCACGGTATCGGCTACGTGCTCGCCGTCGCCTGCAACCACCATGTCGTTGCGACCGGGGGGCGCGTCGACGAACTGCTGTCCACGGCGCCTGGGTTCGGGTGGCAACGCCTGTCGGCGGGTGCCGGCAGCAAGGGGCCACGGGTGTATTCGTGGCTGCTTGTCGACATCGCCTCGGCGATACCCGGGCACGAGTGGATTCTGGTGCGCCGCCACGACACCACTGGTGAGATCGCCTATTACCGATGCTGGTCACCAGAACCGGTACCGCTGCGCACCCTGGTGGGTGTCGCGGGGCGTCGCTGGACCATTGAGGAGTCCTTCCAAACCGCCAAAGGTCAAGCCGGACTCGATGAACACCAAGTCCGGACCTGGACCTCCTGGCATCGATGGACCATCCTGTCGATGCTCGCCATGGCCTTCCTGGCGGTCACCTGCGCAGGCGAGCGCACCCGAACACCCACCGCGCAGGGCCTGATTCCGTTCACACTCAACGAGATTCGACGTCTCTTCGACAAGCTCGTGCTCAGCCGAACCCCAACCCGCCAATCCACCTGAGCATGGTCAATCTGGCGACGAAACCACCAAGCCACCGCCCGCGCCTGCCACTATCGCCGCAGGTCAGCGCATCAATGAACCCGATCTACAACTGTAGTATTAGCTCGGTGTGGATGCGTCGGTACCCGTAGGTGTCGCCGGAGGCGACATGGATCGCTGATCAATCCGGTCAACCATTGCCGACTTAGCTGGGTGGGCAGTGGCTGGTCTTTGCTTGTAGTAACTTTGACGCGCCACGCCGAGAATGAGGCAGCAGCGGTCGACGGATGCCCCGCATCGATGAGTCGGTCGATCACCGGGTAGATCCTTATTGGGCGGAGTTTGTCCTCCCCGAGAAACGCCGACCCTTGGCGCACGATCGCCAGCTCTGTTTCAAGCTCCCGGATCCGGCGGTGAGCCGCGCGCTGCTCGGTCAATTTTTTTGACGGCACGCCAGGTCGTGCACGGCGGTCGATGACATCTTGCTTGATCCACTTGGACAGCGTGACGGGATGAATGCCAAGGTCGGCGGCGGTCTGCTTCTGCGGTTTCCCTGCTTGGACCAGCATTGATCGTTCGGGCACGGAACTCGGCCGGATGCGGACGTCGCATGACGGTCAGCCTTTCGTCCAGGTCACTTAGTCACCGAATCCGGAACCCAACAGTAGGTCCGCGAGGACTATCTTCTGTGGCTGAGTTGTTGACACCAAGAAAGGAACCGCCTACTGTTATTGAATGCCCGGCGAACTGACGCAAAGTAGTCCCGAAGAAATTGCGGCAGCAAATCAAGTCGCAGAATCATTGGGCAAGCTTCAAGACGATTTGAATGCTCTGCTGGAAGCGATCGAACAAGCGGTCGAGAGGAATTTCGCCGATATCCTTCCCCTTCTCGGGTCGTTAGGTGGGCTAGGCGGCGAAATCGCTTACGGCGTCAGTGAAATCGTAGACTGCTTTGCAGACCACGTGAGTGTCGTTTAACCTCTAATTGGTTCGGGCATTTAATTAAACGATTATTATCGTAACATGTGGTAAAGAATGGCAAAATGCAACGACCGACTCGCTGATGATATCCCAACTTGCTCCGATACTTTCAATGACAGGTTCAAGGTCTTCTAAATCGAGGTTGTTGATCGCATCGGTTAGAAACTTAATCAATTCGCCAATGCCCTCAGCGAGAAAGCTGATAACTTCACTGTAAATAGTCCATACATCTACCGGCGCAGTCATGGAGTTAGCGTAGTGATGCCTGCTTTCTCTGTCAACGCTAATCATCCCGCAGGCTGGGGCCTTGCTCCATGTAGTGGACACGGGATTTGTGGTTATGCTGCCGCTTCTGGCAGCGTGGTCGGTGCGTGGTTTTTCGTAGATGTCGGGGCTGGAATAGGCGCAGCGGGAGTGTCGACGTTTGAGGTCGTTGCAGCGGACCAGCCAGCGAATCACTTCGCGGCGGCGGTAGGTCAGTGGCTGCGATCCTGCAGGATTTCGCGTTTGAGGGTGGCGTTGAACGATTCGGCCAGCGCGTTATCAGTGCTTGACCCCACCCCGCCCAAAAGCTGGGTGACGCCGCGATTCTCGCAGAGTTTTGCGCAATCCTTTGGGTGCATTCCGTGATCCGTGTGGAACACGGCACCGGTCAGCGAACCCCTAGCGCATTAGTAGCTTTGAGGGCGTCCTCGACCAGGTCGGCGCGCATGCGCTCGGCGGTCGCCCACCCCACCACGCGTCTCAGTAGCAGTTGCTCACCTGCCGCCAGATACTGGATTCGAGTCGGCGGTCAACGGCAACTTAGGTGATGCCGCCTACGTAGGTGTTGGTTGCCGAGGCGATGAAATCACGGCAGAGCAGGTCAGGGACCTTCTGGTTGGAGGGATCGCTGCGCCACTTTGTATACAGGGTATGATTGCGGCAGCTATGAAGACCGCATACCGCTGGTTGGCAGTGATGGTAGCTGGCACATTGGTGATGGCACCCTCTGGTTTGCCCAGCGCTACCGCCACTGCGCCCGAGAAGGCCCTGCTCGGCGGTGGCGCCGGGATCGAGTTCGACGGCAACAACTTGTGCACGCTAACCACCATCGGCCACAACAAAACCGGTGAACTAATTGGTTTCACTTCTGCGCACTGCGGCGGTCCTGGTGTTTCGGTTGTCGCCGAAGGCGCCGAAGATCGCGGCGATGTGGGTACGGTGGTGGCCGTTGACGCAGACCTCGACTATGCGGTGATCAAGTTCGATCCTGCCAAGGTGACACCGACATCCAATTTTGACGGTTTCGCCATCAATGGCATTGGCCCAGACCCACCTCAGCTTCACACGCCTTGTGTAGAAAGCCGGGCCGACGGCCACGCGCCTACCGGACACGTCTGCGTCGATGTCACCTACCCGGAGCAGTTCCAGATGTCCTGCCAACAGAGCCGGGCTACTGGGCGTACCTGTGCAGATATCATCGGCCCGGGTCGTGATCCGGCCACACTCAACGCTCACGAATGCGCTAACCCCGATGACAGTGGTGCACCAGTCACTGTCAACGACTTGCTCATTGGGATGGTACGCGGCGGTTTCATTCCAGGCATACCTTGCCCAGTGCCCTCACCGTTTCCTGGGGTCGCCTTCTTCCCGGTAGCCGCCCAGCCAGAGGTGGTGTCGATCAACGCGATCATCGCGAACGCCGCCAAGGGCGGGCCGGGGGTCGGGTTCGTTCCTGTCTCGTCGTGAAAATGCTTCACCTCACTATCCGTTGACAGTTAGTTGGGCACTGCGCAAGACTGGCCGGTATAACAGCTCAGGATGGGGAATTTCGCCGTGAACCAATACTGTCGCATAGCTTTTCGAGTTCGCCGGTGGGGTGCTGGTGTCGGTCTGGTTGGTGCAGGCGTGGTCGCTGCTGCGATGGTCGCGGTCGCGGCAGCGTCCGCCGCCACGGCCGACCAGCCCCCTATCGATGCCACCCCTGCCGAGCTGTTTGGCGCGGCGAATGCTGAGCTGACTGACGCTAACCAAGTGCTGAGCCAAATAGACCTGTCTCACGTATCCGACGAATCCTATGTGGAAACTGCTATAGGTAACGAAATCGAGTTTCAGAACAACCTGCTAAAGCAGAATGATTCCATTTGGGCAAGCCAAGAAAACATCTTATCCCATGCAAACCCTCTAGGGTTGCAGCTAGATAATGCATTGTTTACCCAAGCCGATCAGGGCATATACCAAGGCGACGATGAGCTGCTCATTGCGGACCAACATTTCGCAACTGTGACGGCTATCTTATCGCCAGATTCTGCCGACTTACCCCTATTTGTTCCTTCCCTTGAATTGGTTGCGGGTTATTTAGACGCGTATTTTGCTGACATCATCGGCGGGCTGCTGCAAAGTTTGTGATCGTATGCGTCAGATGGATCGTCATGAGTTTGCTAAGCGCCTCTAGCTAGATGGGACGGAGTCGCCGCCGGGCTCATTGACAAGCCAGACTGCCCCCAGCTCACGCCCTCAAACTGGTACTGGCCCATGAAACACGATTATTCTGGGACCCAGCTGCGTATCGGGCACAGTTTCGCGAAAGGCCCGGGCCACCAGGGTTTTTCTCGTAAGTCAGGCGGCACGGTGCTGGGCGGGGTTTCCGGCATGTGAAGCGTGCGTGTCAGTCGAGCAGGTTCAGGGTATGTGTGAGTCGTTATCTCGCCCGTGCTGGGCTTAATTATCATGTCTGAAAGTAGAAGTACGCGGCGCCGTCGCCGCCGTTGCCTCCCGCGGCGCCACCGCTATTGGGGGCGCCCCCAGCGCCTCCCGCGCCGACGGTGCCGGTGATCTCCGTCATCCCGCTAGTGATTGTCACGGTATCGGTCGCCGTCCCGCCCGCGCCACCGCCACCGCCACCCTCGGTACCAGATGTTCCGCCGCCCCCGCCGCCGCCCCCGCCACCGGGCGTTCCACCGTTGCCGCCAGCGCTGTTGACGCCGGCAGCTCCGCCGGCGCCGCCGGGGTAATTCTGGCCATTGAAATTGATACTCCCCTGGGTAGCACCGGGCGCGTTTTGAATCACACCGCCAGCACCACCACCACCACCACCTGGACCGCCGGCGATCGAACAGCTCGTGCCGCCGCCGGCGCCGCCGCCGGCGCCGTCATAGGCGCCGCCGCCACCACCGGCGCCATACAGCACCACGTCGACAGCGGTCGCACCGGACGGGATGTTGACGGTATAAGCGCCGGCAGTGGTGATGCTGACCAGTTGAGGGTTACCGCCGGTACCCTGGCTTTGGAACTGTTGCACCAGAGATTGCGCCCCCGTCGCAAGTTGCGTGTAAATCGCTGCAAGCTGCGAGAAATTTGGGCTCGTCATAGCTCGTTGACGTTACCAGGACGCGCCTCGATGCAGTTCAGATTTCACAGAGATTTTGCTAGGCGATCCCAGGACTGCTCCTAGGGCGTGTCTCCCATATGGGGAGATGTTTTGGGGAGGTGTTTTGGGGAGATGTTTTGGGGAGATGTTTTGGGGTGATGCTGTCGGGGTGACGACGGCTTCGCGGTATTGGTTGTTCAATGACGCTCAGTGGGAGCTGATTTTGGGTCTATTGCCTTCCAACTCGGGCAGGCGTGGTCATCCGTTCGGTGATGACCGGCGTGTGGTGGAAGGCATCGTCTACCGGTATCGGACCGGGATTGCGTGGCGGGATCTGCCGCGATCGGAGTTCGTGCCGTGGCAGACGGTGTGGAAACGTCACCGCCGCTACGCCGGCGATGGCACCTGGGATCGGGTGTTGAGGGTGCTGTTGGCGATGGCTGACGCCCAGGGCCGGTTGGACTGGACGGTGTCGGTGGATGCCACGATCAACCGGGCCCATCAGCACGCGACGAACACGACACGGCCTGATCAGGGCACAGGGGGCTGGTCGAATTACACGAATCTACCGCTGGCCGACTATGAACCTGCAGGTCACGGTATCGGACGGTCGCGGGGTGGGCTGAGCATCAAGATCCACACCGCCGTTGACGGCAACGGCCGCCCGCTGGCGGTGGTGGTCACCGGCGGTCAGCGCAACGACCAGGCGATGCTGGCCGGGTGTGCTCGACGAGATCGTCGTACCCCGCCGCGGACGTGCCCGATGCCGACCCGATGGGGTGATCGCCGACCGCGCCTACTCCAGCGGTGTGGCCCGACGGATGCTGCGCGGTCGAAAGATCACCGCGGTCATCCCCCAGAAGAGCGATGAGATCGCCGCCCGGCAGCGTCGCGGCAGTGCCGGTGGCCGACCACCATCGTTCGACGACATTCGCTACAAGCAGCGCAATCTCGTCGAACGATCATTCGCGCTACTCAAACAATGGCGCGGCCTGGCCACCCGCTACGACAAACTCGCCATCGTCTACCGCGCTGCCGTCGTGCTCAGCGCGCGCATCACCTGGACCCGCCATATGGGAGACCGTCCTAGCTGGCTAGGGTAGCGACCGGGAGCTGATCGGTAGCGCTGATGACTCGCGTACCGATCCGGGTCGGGGATCTCGGGGTGATCGTATGCGGGTTTTTGCTGCATGGGTGCTTGTTGTCGCGGGTGCTGCGCTGGCTGCCGGCTGTGGGAGTCACGAACTGAAGGTCCTGCCGAACCCCACATCGACGGTGCCCACGCCCACCATGACGGCCGCGCCCGTCGCCGAGGATGGCCTGCGCGCTCTGTTACTCACCCCCGAGCAGGTCAACCCGATCATGGAGGCGACCGATATGGCCGTCACCCGCACCCATACCGCCCTGTCGGACGACAGCGCCACCATGCAACCTCAAGAGTGTCTGGCCATCGACGGCGCGGCTCAGGAGCCGGTATACGCCGACAGCGACTACTCCGGCGTGCTGGAACAGGCGCTCAGCGAGGGCGACGATTTCGAGCACTTCGCCGAACAGGCCGTCGTCGCGTTCCCATCGGCCAAGCAGGCCGCCGCGTTCTTCTCCACTGCCGCCCGGCAATGGCCGGCCTGCCACGAATACAGCCATCTGCAGAGCGGCTCCATCTGGACCGCCGGTCCGGTCGTCAACGCCGACGGCATGCTGAGCACTGTCGCGACCCAAGACAATGCGGGCAACGACGTGAGCTGGGCCTGCGGGCGGGCGCTGACCGTGGCCAACAACGTCGTGATCGACGTCAACACCTGCAGCGCGGACCCGGGGGACACCGCGGTGGTCATCGCCGGGCAGATCGCCGCGAAAATACCTAACGGCTGAGGGGCATTCTGCTGGCGGCCCAGGAGTACTTCGAGCGGGCCTTCGCCAATGCCCGCCCGGGCCCGGATCTGGAGTTCCTGCGGGCGTTGGTGCCCTACGTGTGGGCGCGGTGGCGCTGAGACCGGCCCGGCACGCCTTAAGGTGAGTGCCGTGGCCGAGACGGCGCCGCTGCGCGTGCAACTGATTGCCAAGACCGAGTTCAGTCCGCCGCCGGACGTGCCATGGAGCACCGACGCCGACGGCGGGTCGGCACTGGTGGAGTTCGCCGGCCGGGCCTGCTACCAGAGCTGGTCCAAGCCCAACCCGCGAACCGCCACCAATGCCACCTACCTGAAGCACATCATCGACGTCGGGCACTTCTCGGTGCTCGAGCACGCATCGGTGACCTTCTACATCACCGGCATCTCCCGGTCGGCCACCCACGAGCTGATTCGGCACCGGCACTTCTCGTTCTCCCAGCTGTCCCAGCGCTACGTGCCCGAACCGGACTCGCGGGTCGTGGTGCCGCCCGGCATGGAGGACGACCCGGAACTGCAGCAGATCCTGACCGACGCCGCGGACGCCAGTCGCGCCGCCTACGTCGAGCTGCTGGCCCGGCTGGAAGCCAAATTCGCGGCGGGCCAGGCCCGCGAGACCATGGGGGCGCTGCGGCGCAAGCAGGCCCGGCAGGCCGCTCGTGCCGTGCTGCCCAACGCCACCGAGACGCGCATCGTGGTGACGGGCAATTACCGGGCGTGGCGGCACTTCATCGCGACGCGGGCCAGCGAGCATGCCGATGTCGAGATCCGCCGGCTGGCCGTCGAGTGCCTGCGGCAGCTCACCGAGGTGGCTCCGGCGGCGTTCGGGGACTTCCAGATCAGCGCGCTGGCCGATGGCACCGAAGTCGCGACCAGTCCGCTCGCCACCGAGGTCTGAGCAACTCCAGGGGCCAGGTAATCTTGGGGCCGTGAGCAGCAGCGGATTCGACGCCAAGGCGCAGTTCGGCACCGTGCTGACCGCCATGGTCACCCCCTTCGGCGCGGACGGCTCGGTGGACACCGACGCCGCCGTGCGCCTGGCCAATCGCCTCATCGACGCCGGTTGCGACGGTTTGGTGATCTCGGGCACCACTGGCGAGTCGCCGACCACCGCGGACTACGAGAAGCTCACGCTGCTGCGTGCGGTGGTCGAGGCAGTCGGTGACCGGGCCCGCATCATCGCCGGCGCCGGCAGCAACGACACCGAGCACAGCGTGCGCCTCGCCGAAGCCTGCGCCGGCGTCGGCGCGCACGGCCTGCTGGTGGTGACGCCGTACTACTCACGGCCCTCGCAGGCCGGCCTGTTGGCGCACTTCACCGCCGTCGCCGATGCCAGCGCGCTACCGGTGATGCTCTACGACATCCCGGCCCGCTCGGTGGTGCCGATCGCGCCGGACACCATCTTCGAATTGGCCGAACACCCCAACATCGTCGCGATCAAGGACGCCAAGGGGGATCTGCACGCCGGAGCGCAGATCATGGCCGAGACCGGACTGGCCTACTACTCCGGGGATGACGCCCTCAACCTGCCGTGGCTGGCCATGGGCGCCACCGGATTCGTCAGCGTCATCTCGCACTTCGCGGCCGGTCAGTTGCGCGACATGCTGGCCGCCTTCGCGGCCGGCGACGTCGAGACCGCCCGCAAGATCAACGTCTCGATCGCATCGCTGTCCAACGCGATGGGTCGCGTCGGCGGGGTGACCTTCGTCAAGGCCGGTCTGCGGTTGCAGGGTTTCGAGGCCGGCGACCCCCGGTTGCCGATGGTCCCGGCGTCCGCCGCCGAGGTCGACGAACTGGCCATCGACATGCGCGCCGCGTCCGTACTCGGGTGAGGTGCGGGTGACTGAAGAACTCTCCCCGCCGGGACCGCTGACGGAAGGCGGACTGCGCGTCACCGCGCTCGGCGGCATCAGCGAAATCGGCCGCAATATGACCGTTTTCGAGCACCTCGGCCGGCTGCTGATCATCGACTGCGGCGTGCTGTTCCCGGGCCACGACGAGCCCGGCGTCGACCTGATCCTGCCGGACATCCGCCACATTCAAGATCGGCTTGACGACGTCGAGGCGCTGGTGCTGACCCACGCCCACGAGGACCACATCGGCGCCATCCCGTTCCTGCTCAAGCTGCGGGCCGACATTCCGGTGGTCGGTTCGAAGTTCACCCTGGCGCTGGTCGCCGCCAAGTGCCGGGAACACCGCATCAAGCCGGTCTTCGTTCAGGTGGCCGAAGGTCAGCGCAGCACCCACGGGGTGTTCGAATGCGAATACTTCGCGGTGAACCACTCCATCCCGGATGCATTGGCGATCGCGGTGCACACCGGCGCGGGAACCGTGCTGCACACCGGCGACATCAAGCTCGACCAGCTGCCCCCGGACGGGAGGCCCACCGACCTGCCCGGGATGTCACGCCTGGGCGACAAGGGCGTGGACCTGTTCCTGTGCGACTCGACCAATGCCGAGATTCCCGGTGTCGGTCCGAGCGAGAGCGAGGTCGGTCCCACCCTGCACCGGCTGATCCGCGGCGCCGAGGGCAGGGTGATCGTGGCCTGCTTCGCCTCGAACGTGGACCGGGTCCAGCAGATCGTCGACGCCGCGGTCGCGCTGGGCCGCCGGGTGTCGTTCGTCGGCCGCTCCATGGTCCGCAATATGGGCATCGCCAAGGACCTGGGCTTCCTGCGGGTGGCGGACTCCGACCTGGTCGATATCGGGGCCGCCGAGATGATGCCGCCGGAGAAGGTGGTGCTGGTCACCACCGGAACCCAGGGCGAACCGCTGTCGGCGCTGTCGCGGATGTCGCGCGGTGAGCATCGGTCCATCACACTGACGGCCGGTGATCTGGTGGTGCTGTCGTCGTCGCTGATTCCCGGCAACGAGGAAGCCGTCTACGGCGTGATGGACGCACTGGCCAAGATCGGTGCCCGGGTGGTCACCAATGCCCAGGCGCGTGTTCATGTTTCCGGGCACGCCTATTCGGGCGAACTGCTGTTCCTCTACAACGGGATTCGGCCGCGCAATGTGATGCCGGTGCACGGCACCTGGCGGATGATGCGGGCTAACGCCGCGCTGGCCGTCCGTACCGGGGTGCCGGAGGAGTCGATCCTGATGGCCGAGAACGGGGTCAGTGTCGACCTGGTCGCCGGGCAGGCCCGCATCGCCGGGGCGGTACCGACCGGCAAGATGTTCGTCGACGGCCTCGTCGACGGCGATGTCGGTGACGCGACGCTGGGGGAGCGATTGATCCTGTCCTCCGGATTCGTCGCGATCACGGTGGTGGTCCGTCGTGGGACCGGCAAGCCGGTGGCCCCGCCGCACCTGCATTCGCGGGGCTTCTCCGAAGACCCCAAGGCCCTGGAGCCGGTGGCGCGCAAGGTCGAGGCGGAACTGGAATCCCTGGCCGCAGAGCAGGTCACCGATCCGGCCCGGATCGCGCAAGCGGTGCGCCGCACGGTGGGCAAATGGGTGGGCGAGGTCTACCGGCGTCAGCCGATGATCGTGCCGACGGTGATCGAGGTCTGAGCCGGTCTGAGCCGCCCCGGCCTCAGATTGCGTGCCGCGGGCTACCTCTTGTTGATGAATCCGGCGTCGACGGGCAACGTGATGCCGGTGGCGATGTCCTCCGCCGCGACCTTGCCCTGTGGGCTTCCGCTCGACGGACGCGCTGTCACGGACGCAACTGGCCCTTGCCGGCGTCGCCGGCCGGAACCGGTTGCAGCATCTTGATGTCGGGTGCGCCGGCCAGGTGCTCGGTGAGGCTGCCGAACAGTGCACCGACCGCGGGCGCCGTCGAGTGTGCCTTCAACGCGTCGGCATCGGCCCACTGCTCGATGAACACGAAGGCGCCGTCGGCCTCGTGCAGGGAATACAGCTGGCAGCCTGGTTCTTCGTGCACCTGTGCCACCGCGTTGGTGCAGATCTCGCGGACGGCCTCAACCGATTCCGGCTTGACGGTGAAGGTGGCAACGACGACCACGGGCATATGCGACTCCTTGGCTGATGGGGGATTCACGGTCACCATACCCAGCCTTGCGCCGGATGCGCGGTGAACCGATCCGTCGGGGCCAGTGTGGCTTATGGTGCAGATGGGGTAATTGCGACTAGGCTTGCCGATATGGCTAGTAAGACCGCTGCTAGTAGGGCTCCCGTGCGTTCCGGTACCCGAACGACCAGGGCCAAGGCCGGTTCCAAGGCAGCGCCCAAGGGTGGTTCGCGGCCCGCTCGGTCCCGCCCGGCAGCCAAGCCGCGCCGCGCCGCCCGGCAGCATTCGGGTCCGGTGGCGCTCGGGATGGCCTGCGGACGCCTCGCCCGCGCCACCTGGCTGATGGTCGCCAAGGGCGCTGGTGGCGCCGCACGCTCGGTTGGCCGCGCCCACGACATCGACCCCGGCCATCGCCGCGACGGCATCGCACTGGCTCTGCTGGGATTCGCCGTGGTGACCGCCGCCAGTTGCTGGCTGGATGCCGCCCGGCCGGTCGGAGCCTGGATCGACACCGGTCTGCGCACCGTGGTCGGCGGAGCGGTGGTGCTGCTTCCGCTGCTGGCTGCCGCCGGCGCCGTGCTGCTGATGCGCACCGAACCCGACCCGGAGAACCGGCCCCGGCTGATCCTCGGATCGGCCATGATCGGGCTGCCGGTCCTGGGTCTGTGGCACCTGTGGTCGGGCGCGCCGCAGAGCCCCGACGGCCGTCTGCATGGCGCCGGCTTTGTGGGCTTCGCGATCGGCGGCCCGCTTGCCGACGGACTCACGGCGTGGATCGCCGTGCCGCTGTTGTGCATCGGTGTGCTGTTCGGCGTGCTGTTGCTGACCGGCACCACCCTGCGTGAGGCACCCGAGACCTTGCGCACGATGTTCCGCGGCGACTACGGCGACGACTACTACTACGACGATTACGACGACTATGACGATCGGGACTACGACGGCGCCGATGGCGACGATGACGACGCCGTCTACGACACCGGCGTCGGCGCCCAGGCCGGCGGCACCAGCCGGTTCGGCGCAATCGAGCCCGACACCCGAGTCGACGACACCCCGGACTGGCAGTCGCGCACTCCACTGGACAACTACCCGCTCGATGAAGAGCCCGCCGCTGCGCCGCCCCCGGTCAAACCGGTACGCCGTAAGACCCCCAAGGAACCCAAGGCGGCCAAATCCGCCGACGCCACCGTGGTCCTCGACCGGGTGGTGGAGGGGCCCTACACGTTGCCGGCGCTGAGCCTGCTGGTTGCCGGGGACCCCCCGAAGACACGCACCGCCGCCAACGACCAGATGGCCGACGCGATCACCTCGGTACTGGACCAGTTCAAGGTCGACGCCGCGGTCACCGGCTGCACCCGCGGTCCCACCGTCACCCGCTATGAGGTGGAGTTGGGCCCGGGCGTGAAGGTCGAGAAGATCACCGCCCTGCAACGCAATATCGCCTATGCGGTGGCCACCGAGAGCGTGCGGATGCTCGCGCCGATCCCGGGCAAGTCCGCCGTCGGTATCGAGGTGCCCAACACCGACCGTGAACTGGTGCGCCTGGCCGACGTGCTGACCGCGCCGACCACCCGCGGTGATCACCACCCGCTGTTGATCGGGCTGGGCAAGGACATCGAAGGCGACTTCATCTGCGCCAACCTGGCCAAGATGCCGCACCTGTTGGTGGCCGGCTCCACCGGTTCGGGTAAGTCCAGCTTCGTCAACTCGATGCTGGTGTCACTGTTGGCGCGCGCCACCCCCGAAGAGGTCAGGATGATCCTGATCGACCCGAAGATGGTGGAACTCACGCCGTACGAAGGCATTCCGCACCTGATCACCCCGATCATCACCGAGCCGAAGAAGGCCGCCGCCGCGCTGGCCTGGCTGGTCGAGGAGATGGAGCAGCGCTACCAGGACATGAAGGCGTCCCGGGTTCGCCACATCAACGACTTCAACGACAAGGTGCGCTCCGGGGAGATCACCACACCGCTGGGCAGCGAACGGGTCTACCGGCCCTATCCCTTCATCCTCGCGGTCGTCGACGAGCTCGCCGACCTGATGATGACCGCCCCCCGAGACGTGGAAGACGCGATCGTGCGGATCACCCAGAAGGCCCGCGCCGCCGGCATCCACCTGGTGCTGGCCACCCAGCGGCCGTCGGTGGACGTCGTCACCGGCCTGATCAAGACCAACGTGCCGTCCCGACTGGCGTTCGCCACGTCGTCGCTCACCGACTCCCGGGTCATCCTGGATCAGCCGGGCGCCGAAAAGCTGATCGGCATGGGCGACGGGCTATTCCTGCCGATGGGCGCCAACAAGCCGATCCGGTTGCAGGGCGCGTTCATCTCCGACGAGGAGATCCAGGCCGTCGTGAGCGCCTGCAAGGACCAGGCCGAGCCCGAGTACACCGAGGGCGTCACCGCCGTGAAGGCCAGTGGGGATCGCGCCGACGTCGACCCCGACATCGGCGACGACATGGACGTCTTCCTGCAGGCCGTCGAACTGGTGGTGTCGAGTCAATTCGGCTCGACCTCGATGCTGCAGCGCAAGCTGCGGGTGGGCTTCGCCAAAGCCGGCCGGCTGATGGACCTGATGGAGACCCGCGACATCGTCGGCCCGTCCGAGGGCTCCAAGGCCCGGCAGGTTCTGGTCAAGCCCGACGAGCTGGCGGGGACGCTGATGCTGATCCGCGGCGGCAGCGCCCCCAACGACGACGGCGACGACGAGTTCTAGCAGCGGCGCCGAACCCTAGGCGCCTGCCGCCGAGTGTGAATCTCCCGACGCGACACACCGATAGGCCGTCGGGAGATTCACACTCGACGGGCGCCGCGACCCGGCCGTGGCCATGCTGACGTTGTGGTCGGAATCCTCGACGCCCAGAAAGCCGGCGTCCAGGGGAGTCAGGTGCTCGGCCACGGCTACCTCCAGTTGTCCGCGACTGTCGGCACCACTATCTCCTGTCCGGACGGCGAGGGGCAGGGCCGGAAGTCCCCAGGTTCGGCCGCTGCGACACCCACCGGACACGCACCGGACACGGACCGGATACGGACCGGACACCGGCGGTTTTCCCGGGGCCGAAGAGCGCGTAATCTCGCCACGTGGATTGGGCACGACTTTTCGCTTTCGATACACCGCCCTCGGAGATCTTTATCCGCGGAACCGTCATCTACATCGCGATTTACGCCCTGCTGCGGGTGGTATTGAAACGCGAGGCGGGCACCAACGGCATCACGGATCTGATCGTCGTGGTGTTGATCGCCGATGCGGCACAGAACGGGATGGCCGGTGGCTACCGATCGATCAGCGACGGCATCCTGCTCGTCGGGGTGATCATCGGCTGGTCATACCTGCTGAACTGGATGGCGCACCGCTGGCCTTCGGTCGCCAGGATCCTGCGACCGGGTCCGCTGTTGGTGATCTACGACGGCGCATTCCTGTACGCCAATATGCGCAAAGAGATGATCACCGAGGAGCAGGTCCGCGAGCAGGCCCGCAAACAGGGAATCGCCGACCTGTCCGCAGTCCGTGAGGGCCGAATGGAATCCGACGGGCAGTTCAGCTTTCTCATCGGCGCCACGCGCCGGGCACGCGATCTGGTTATTGACTAGGGGAGATCAGAGCACCAGCAACATCCGGGTGTTGCCCAGGGTGTTGGGCTTGACGTAGCTCAGATCCAAGAATTCGGCCACGCCGACGTCGTAGGAGCGTTGCATCTCCTCGAACACCTCGGCGGTCACCGGCGTCCCGTCGATCTCGGTGAAGCCGTGCCGAGCGAAGAACTCGGTCTCGAAGGTCAGCACGAACAGCCGCTGCAACTGCAGTTCGCGGGCGACCTGCAGCAGGCGGTCGACGATCGCGTGTCCGATGCCGCGACCGGTCAGGGTCGGGTCCACCGCGATGGTGCGTACCTCGCCGAGGTCCGACCACAACACATGCAGGGCACCGCAGCCCACCACCCGCTGATCAGCGTCTTCGGCAACCCAGAATTCCTGGACCGCCTCATACAGCGTCACCAGGTTCTTTTCCAGCAGGATCTTGCCGGCATAGACGTCCACAAGCTGCTTGATCGCCGGGACATCCGAGGTGCGCGCACGCCGAACCACGGGCCGTCCCGCCGGTCGTTCCGCCGCAAGATTCACAGCTGCACAGTATCGGTTTCTCATTTCGGGCTGGGCAACAGATATTCTGACCTCCGTGTCGGGACAGCCAAAAACCGGTCCAGCGGTGACGCATGTCCCCGTGGTCAATCTTGCGAACGCGTTGACCGTCGTGCGGATGGGGCTGGTCCCGGTCTTCCTGCTGGCGCTGTTCGCCGAGGGCGGCCACGATCCGAAGACCCGTATCGCGGCGTTCGTCATCTTTGCCGTTGCCATCATCACTGATCGGTTGGACGGCACCCTGGCGCGCAACTACGGCATGGTGACCGAGTTCGGCACCCTGGCCGACCCGATCGCCGACAAGGCGCTGATCGGCGCGGCGCTGATCGGTCTGTCGATGCTGGGCGACCTGTGGTGGTGGGTGACGGTGGTGATTCTGGCCCGCGAGATCGGGATCACCCTGCTGCGGTTCGCCGTGCTGAACCGGGGTGTGATCCCGGCCAGCCGTGGCGGCAAACTCAAGACCCTGGTGCAGGCGGTGGGGATCGGGCTGCTCATCCTGCCGCTGGAAGGCCCGTGGCTGGTGACGGCCTGGACGGTGATGACCGCGGCGGTGATCCTCACGGTGCTGACCGGTGTGGACTACGTCGTTGCGGCGGTTACCGACCTTCGCGGCGGGTCGGTCAGGACCTGACCGCATGAACCCGGCGGTGGACTCCAGGACCGCCGCATGAATCTGCCGAATCCGGGAACCCATTCGGGCGTCGCGCGCGTTGACCTTGGTGACTGTCGGTTTCCAGGTTGACCCGTAAGGGGGAGTGCACGATGACGACATTGCTGCGGGAGTCGGTCGGGGAGGTCCTGCGCCAGGCCCGGACGGCCCAGGGCCGCACGTTGCGTGAGGTCTCGGACGCGGCGCGGGTCAGTCTCGGCTACCTCTCGGAGGTCGAGCGGGGCCGCAAGGAAGCGTCCAGCGAGCTGCTCAACGCGATCTGCGCGGCGTTGCGGATTCCGTTGTCGACGGTGCTCTTCGACGCCGGAAGCCGGCTGGCGCAGGCCGAGCGGGCCGAACTGGCCGTGCGCAGCGGCGCAGTGACCCGCATCGACGTCGGCACCAAGGTCGTGATCCCGCCGATTCGGACGCTGGCATCGGTGGCCTCGGCGTGACGCGCCCGGCCTGAACACCCACCCGAGCACCGCGGACCCGATAAATTGATCACCGGTACCGGCGGTAGAGCGCCAACACTGGAAAAACAAGCAGACGGAGCTGACTGATGGCCAACCCGTTCGTCAAGGCGTGGAAGTACTTGATGGCGCTGTTCAACTCGAAGATCGACGAGCACGCCGATCCCAAGGTGCAGATCCAGCAGGCGATCGAGGAGGCGCAGCGTCAGCACCAGGCCCTCACCCAACAGGCCGCGCAGGTGATCGGCAACCAGCGGCAATTGGAAATGCGGCTGAACCGGCAGCTGGCCGACATCGAGAAGCTTCAGGTCAACGTGCGCCAGGCCCTGACCCTGGCCGATCAGGCCACGGCCGCCGGAGACGCCGCGAAGGCCACCGAGTACAACAACGCCGCGGAGGCGTTCGCGGCCCAGCTGGTCACCGCCGAACAGAGCGTGGAAGACCTCAAGGCCTTGCACGACCAGGCGCTGTCGGCGGCGATGCAGGCCAAGAAGGCCGTCGAACAGAACGCCATGGTGTTGCAGCAGAAGATCGCCGAGCGGACCAAGTTGCTCAGCCAGCTCGAGCAGGCCAAGATGCAGGAGCAGGTCAGCGCCTCGCTGCGCTCGATGAGCGAGATAGCGGCTCCCGGAACCACTCCGAGCCTCGACGAGGTGCGTGACAAGATCGAGCGGCGCTACGCCAACGCGATCGGGGCAGCCGAGTTGGCGCAGGGTTCGGTGCAGGGCCGGATGATCGAGGTCGAGCAGGCCGGTGTGCAGATGGCCGGCCATTCCCGGCTGGAGCAGATCCGGGCGTCCATGCGGGGCGAGTCGCTGCCCGCGGGTGGCTCCACTACCGCTCCCGGCCAGGCCACCCCGGCAACCCCGCAGTCGACCACCGGCCCCACCCCCGAGAACCCGCTGGGGCGGTAGCCAGGTGGCCGCGACACTCGGAGGCAGCGCACGGCACCCACTGCTGCAGCGTGTCGTGGACCGCGCCAGTGAGGCTGCCGACACGCTCGCCGACAAGCTGGGTGCGATCGCCGACCCGAGGGCCCGGATGCTGCGCAAGCGCCGGTGGGCGCTGCGGCTGGGCTTGTTCTTCACCGTCACCTGCGGATTCTGGACGTTGGTGACGGCCGTGCTGGCTTCGTGGACGACGCCGGTGTGGGTGCTGCTGATCACCGGGCTGGTGGCCGCGGGCGCGGCTGTGCCGGCGACGCTGTTGTTGCTGCGCTATCGCTGGCTGCGCGCGGCGCCGTTGCCGCCCGTGCGCTCCGCCGCCGTGCGGCGCCTGCCGCCGCCCGGGTCGGCGGCACGACCGGCGATGTACGCGCTGGGCGCCTCCGAGCGGGGGATGGTCTCGCTGCTGGGAGTGCTCGAGCGGGGCCGGCTGCTGCCCGCCGACGAGATCACCGAACTGATGGCCGCGGTCAACCGCGCCGCGTCCACCATGGCGGCCACCGCGGCTGAGGTGGTGTCCATGGAGCGTGCCGTGCAGCACAGCGCCCAGTCACGTCAATACCTGGTGCCGACGATCAACGCGTTCACCGCGCAGCTCAGTGCCGGGGTTCGCCAGTACAACGAGATGGTCACCGCCGCAGCGCAACTGGTGGCCTCGGCCAATGACGGCTCGACGACGGCGACCGGCGATCCGGCGAATTCGCCGATGTCCCAGCGGCGCTACCGCGAGGAGCTGGTCGGTGCCACCGAGAAGATGCTGGGCTGGGCGCAGGCATTCGACGAACTGGCCGAGTTGCCCCGGGTCGTCTAGATGTCGTCGCTGCGCTGATCGACCGAGTCCGGCCGCGGCCCGTAGCGTTCCTCGTAGGACCGGTGAATATGGGCGTCGCGCTCGCGCTTGCGTGCGTTGGCGAGCTCCGGGTTCAGGCCGTGCATCCGCAGCATGTGCGTGCGCCACACCTTGTTGAGCGCGTGCGCGAACAGGATCACCATGAACCAGATCGGAAACGTCATGCTGAACCGCGTCATGAAGTCCGTCGGAAAGAACCAGAACGGGATCAGGATCAGTGTCGTCGGCACGGCGGCGCGCAGGATCATCCGGACGGTGGCGCCTGGGCCGGCCAGGTCGTTGCGGACCCAGTCCAGCAGTTCGGGGGGCAGCGGGCGTCCGTAGCAGTACCGGAGGTATTGGATCGGGCTTGGGCGTTGAGCCTTGGGACTTTGACGCAAAGCGCTGACCCTAGAACGTCGGTCGCAGCGCCGGGAACACGGTGGCCGCCACCGCCCGCAGCGTCGCCTTGAACATGTCCAGGAAGTCGAAGTAGTCGCGCCACAACGTGATACGTCCGTGGTGCACCTCGAAGACTCCGCACACCCAGAACTGCAGCCGCAGCGGTCCCAACGTCAGCGCATCGGTGCGCTCGGTGAGCACCGTGGCGCCGTCGGCCGCGATGCGGTGGATCTTCACATCGAAGCCGGCCCGGCCGGCCATCCGCCCAAAGACCCCGATGGTGGCGCTGCGGCCGTAGATGGTCGGCAGCCCAACGTTCTGGTACACCACGTCTTCGGCGAGTGCCGCGGCCGCGGTGTCGAGGTCCTCGTCGCGCAGGGCGTCGAGGAAGGTCTCTACGGTGCGGATGTTGGCGGTGGCCTCAACGGCGCTGGGCTGGCCAGTCAGTTCGGTCATGCCTGCCACCCTAGGCCTGTGGGGCTGTGGCACGGTAGGCCGATGCGAGTCGTAGTGGTAGCCGGCCCAGATCCCGGTCATGCGTTCCCGGCGATCGCGTTGTGCAAGCGCTTCGCGGCGGCCGGGGACACCCCGACGCTGCTGACCGGGGTGCAGTGGCTCGACACCGCGCGGGCAGCCGGGGTTCACGCCGCGGAACTGCTGGGACTCGATCCCACCGCGGCCGATGACGACGCCGACGACGGGGCCAAGCTGCATCACCGTGCGGCACGAATGGCGGTGGAAAACCGCGATCAGCTGCGGGCTCTGGCGCCGGATCTGGTGGTCTCCGACGTCATCACGGCCTGCGGGGGAATGGCCGCCGAGCTGCTCGGCATCGGCTGGGTCGAACTCAGTCCGCACCCGCTGTATCTGCCGTCGAAAGGCCTGCCGCCGATCGGCAGTGGACTGGCGCCGGGCACCGGGGTGCGCGGCCGGCTGCGGGATGCGGTGATGCGCTCGTTGACAGCACGGTCGGTACGCGGCGGCATGCGCCAGCGCGCCGAAGCCCGGGCGGGCATCGGCCTGCCGGGCAACGATCCCGGGCCGCTACGCCGCCTGATCGCCACGCTGCCCGCACTCGAGGTGCCCCGTCCGGACTGGCCCGCCGAGGCTGTCGTCGTCGGACCGCTGCACTTTGAGCCCACCGAGCAGATGCTGGCCGTGCCGCCGGGTTCGGGCCCGCTGGTGGTGGTGGCGCCGTCCACCGCATCCACCGGCGCCGCCGGGATAGCCGAGCTCGCCCTGGAACATCTGGTGCCCGGTGCTGGACTGCCTGCCGGCGCTCGGCTGGCGGTGTCGCGACTGGGCGGCCCGCCGCTGGAGCTGCCGTCGTGGGCCGTTGCTGGGCTGGGGCGCCAGGACGAACTGTTGACCCACGCCGACGTGGTGGTCTGTGGCGGCGGGCACGGCATGGTGGCCAAGACGCTGCTGGGCGGGGTGCCACTGGTGGTGGTGCCCGGCGGCGGCGATCAGTGGGAGATCGCCAATCGCGTGGTGCGCCAAGGCAGTGGGCAGCTGATCCGGCCGTTGACCGGGCCGGCATTGGCCGAGGCGGTGGGCGCCGTATTGGCGTCGCCGAGCTATCGCGATGCCGCGCGGCGGGCCGCCGGCACCGCCACCGACGTCGCCGATCCGGTACGGGTGTGCCACGAGGCGCTGTCGGGCACTGGGTAGGTTAGGCATGTGCGCCTGACCGAATTCCACGAACGGGTCGCGATGCGTTTCGGTACCGCTTATGGCGCCTCGGTGCTGGCAGATCATGTGCTGGCCGCGGTGGGCGGACGGACCGCGGCCCAGGCGATCGAGGACGGTGTGGAGCCGCGCGACGTGTGGTGGGCGCTGTGCTCGGACTTCGACGTGCCGCGCGATCAGTGGTGAGGCTGATCGCCGCGCGCCACGATGCTGCGCACGAGGGCGACGGAGAGGTCTGAGCAGATCGCGGCCAGTTCGGTGGTGGTCTCGACCGGATCGGCGAGCCAGGTTTCGATGATCTGGTTGACGCCGCCGACGATGAACAGTGCGCCGCGGCGCAGTTCTTCGGGTGCGAGGTCCTGACCGTCGAGAACGCCCGGGGCATGTTCGACGATCGCGTCGGTGATCATGTCGAGAATGCCGGCGCGGTGCTCGTTGAGCCCGGGAATCGCCGACAGGTCGCTGGTGGCGATGCGGTGGATGCAGGGGTCGGCGGCAATCAGGTCGAGAAACGCGGTCAGCGCGGACCGGAGCTTGTCCGACAGCGTGCCAGGGTCGCCGATGCCGGCGGTGACCATCGCTTCGAGCAGCTGGTCGCGGACGTCGTCGGAGACCGCGAAGAACAGCGCGTCACGATTGGGAAACTGCTCGTAGAAATAGCGTGGGGTGAGCCCCGCGGCGGTGCAGACGCCGCGGACCGTGACGTCGCCGATACCCGATTCGCCCCAGATCTGGCGGCCGGCGGCCAGCAGCTTGCTACGGCGCTCGGCGCGGCGGTCTACCGCGCTGATTCCGCCGTAGTCACGCACCACCTCAGGGCGTTTCATTGACATCACCCTACTAGCGACCGTAGATTCGGAATACGGATGTTGTCCAAAATAGCGCTGGAGGCCGCCCGATGAACGCGCCCGCACCGACCGTCCCCGCCCGCCACCCGGCTGGGCCCGGCGCCGTGCCGGTCAGCATTCGGGCGCTGGCGACGGTATTGGCGATCGCCAAGCCCACGCCCGAGCGCTGGCGCAAGATCGGCGAAGATCTGACCGCCGGAGACGAACCGATGCGGCGGCTGGTCGCGTGGATGTCGGACACCGGAGCCGCCGAGATGCGGCCGCTCTTCGAACAGATCCTGGCTCACGGCCTGGCGAGCGTGCCGGACGTGCCTGCGCCGCTGCGGGAGTTCTTCGGCGAGTTTGAGCCGATCCCGGACTGGGTCGATTTGGCCCGGGTGCGACGGGGTCAGCGAGCCCTGCGACGTGGCGGTGCCGACGGCACCTACATCGCCCGGGACGTGTCGTTCCTCGGTGGCTACCAGTTCTCCTCGTTCAACAAGACGCTGTTGCGCACCGGTGTGCTGGAGAAGGGCTCGAACAAGCGTTTCGCCGAGACCCTGCAATGGGCGCTGGACGTCAGCGCAGAAGGGGGACTGGAGCCACTCGGCGTCGGCTATCAGGCCACCATCCGGGTTCGGCTGATCCACGAGTACGTTCGCCGGCACGTGGCCGCGCTGCCGGACTGGCGCGGTGACGAATGGGGTCTGCCGGTCAATCAGACCGACATGGCCGCCACCCTGGTGGGAGCGCTGATCGCGCCACCGGCCGGCGGGCTGGCGCTGGGAATCGTGATGTCTCCGAGCGAACTGGAGGACATTGCGCACCTGACCCGCTATGTCGGCTGGCTGATGGGGGTCCGCGACGACTGGCTGCCCAGCAGCTTCCGGGACGGCATCCGCATCCTCTATCAGACCCTCGGCGCACTCTCCGCCCCCGATGAGACCACCAAGCAACTGGCGGCTCCGATGGCCGACGATCCGCTGGAATGGCAGTTCCGTGCCATGGCCGGCCTGCGGCGCCGTATCGCACGCGCCCAGCACCTGTCGTTGACCAGCAGCTTTCTCGGACCGCGCACGATGCGAAAGTTGGGCCTGCCGGTCTTCGTGCTGCCGTGGTACCCGCTGCTGCGACTGCCGGTGAACCTGGCCCGCAGCGCCGCGGCCCTGGCCCTGCCCGGCGGGCTGGATCGCGCGGCGCGGCGTGGGCGGCGCGAGCAAGAGGCGTTCATGCGCACCATGATGGGCGCCGCAGACGCCACGATCGGGGCGTCCGCGCACGTCATGGCGGTGGCTTAGCAGTGGCCTAACCGCGCGGAGAAATCCGACACGCCGACACGCCGCGTGTCGGACTTGATTCGAACATTCGTTCGCCTACTGTGGAGGCAGTTCGTTCGGCCTGACGGGATCTGTCGGACCCCGTCGCTAGCGTCACGGCTAACCGACCGAGAACCGGTCAACCGAACTACCGAACCACAGGAGAGGCATCATGGCGCAAGCGCCCGATCGCGAAAAAGCACTCGAACTGGCGATGGCCCAGATCGACAAGAACTTCGGCAAAGGCTCGGTGATGCGCCTCGGGGACGAGGTGCGTCAGCCGATCTCGGTCATCCCGACCGGCTCGATCGCCCTGGATGTGGCGCTGGGCATCGGCGGCCTGCCCCGGGGCCGGGTCGTCGAGATCTACGGCCCAGAGTCCTCCGGTAAGACCACCGTGGCGCTGCACGCAGTGGCCAACGCCCAGGCCGCCGGGGGGATCGCGGCGTTCATCGACGCCGAGCACGCGCTGGACCCGGAGTACGCCAAGAGGCTTGGTGTGGACACCGACTCGCTGCTGGTGTCCCAGCCCGACACCGGGGAGCAGGCGCTGGAGATCGCCGACACGCTGATCCGCTCCGGCGCGCTGGACATCCTGGTCATCGACTCGGTAGCCGCCCTGGTGCCGCGCGCGGAGATCGAGGGCGAGATGGGGGACAGTCACGTCGGCCTGCAGGCCCGGCTGATGAGCCAGGCGCTGCGGAAGATGACCGGTGCGCTGAACAACTCGGGTACCACCGCCATCTTCATCAACCAGCTGCGGGAGAAGATCGGGGTGATGTTCGGATGCATGAACTACAGCACCCGAGTGACCCTCGCCGATGGGACCACCGAGAAGATCGGCAAGATCGTCAACAACAAAATGGATGTCGAGGTGCTGTCCTACGACGCCGACGTCGATCGGTTGGTACCACGCAAGGTGGTCAACTGGTTCGACAACGGACCCACCGAGAAGTTCCTGCAGTTCACCGTCGAGAAGTCTGGCGGCAACGGTAAATCACAGTTTGCCGCGACGCCCAACCACCTCATTCGTACCCCGGGTGGCTGGACCGAAGCCGGTGAAATCATCACCGGTGATCGGGTTCTGACCGCAGAACCGCACCTGCTCAGCGACCAGCAATTCCAGGTTGTGCTCGGTTCGCTGATGGGAGATGGGAACCTCTCGCCCAATCGGCGGGACCGCAACGGCGCCCGGTTCCGGCTCGGGCACGGTGTAAAGCAGGTGGAGTACCTGCAGTGGAAAACGGCGCTGATGGGCAACATCGGTCACTCGGTGCGGGAGAACGCCAAGGGCGCGACCTTTGTCGACTTCACGCCATTGCCTGAGCTGGGGGAGTTGCAGCGCGCGGTGTATCTCGGGGACGGCAAGAAATTTCTTTCCGAGGATTACCTCAAGGCGCTTACTCCGCTGGCGCTGGCCATCTGGTACATGGACGACGGCTCATTCACGCTGCGTTCCAAGGGATTACAGAAGCGTACCGCCGACGGCAGCGGACGCATCGAAATCTGCGTTGAGGCGATGACGGAAGGTACCAGGATCCGGTTGTGCGATTACCTGCGTGACACCCACGGCCTGGATGTTCGCCTGCGGTCGTCCGGCTCGGCAGGCAAGGCGGTGCTGGTGTTCTCAACCGCGGCCACCGCCCAGTTCCAGGGGATGGTGGCGCCCTACATGGCGCCGTCGATGGAGTACAAGCTACTGCCGCGATTCCGTGGTCAAAGCACCGTGACACCGCAGTTCGTCGAACCCACCCAACGGCTGGTGTCGTCCCGGGTGCTGGATGTGCACGTCAAACCGCGTACTCGATCGATGCACCGCTTCGACATCGAAGTGGAGGGTAACCACAATTACTTCGTCGACGGGGTGATGGTGCACAACTCACCCGAAACCACCACGGGTGGAAAGGCTTTGAAGTTCTACGCCTCGGTGCGCCTGGACGTTCGGCGGATCGAGACCCTCAAAGACGGCACCGATGCAGTCGGTAACCGCACCCGGGTCAAGGTGGTCAAGAACAAAGTGTCGCCGCCGTTCAAGCAGGCCGAGTTCGACATCCTGTACGGCCGGGGCATCAGCCGTGAGGGTTCGCTGATTGACATGGGCGTGGACCAGGGCTTCATCCGCAAGTCCGGTTCCTGGTTCACCTACGACGGCGAACAGCTGGGGCAGGGCAAGGAGAACGCCCGCAACTACCTGCTGACCAACGGCGACGTGGCCAACGAGATCGAGAAGAAGATCAAGGAGAAGCTCGGTATCGGCGCCGTGCTGACCGATGAGCTGGCCGATGAAGTCCTGCCCGCCCCCGTCGACTTCTGAGCAGGTCGAGGAAGCAGGGCCCAAACGCGACGAGCAGGCGAAGTCACTGTGCCTTCGCCTGCTCACCGCCCGGGCCCGCACCCGTGCCGAGCTCGCCGGCCAGCTGACCAAGCGGGGCTACCCCGAGGACGTCAGTGATCGGGTGTTGGACCGCCTGACCACTGCCGGGCTGATCGACGACACCGATTTCGCCGAACAGTGGGTGCGGTCCCGGCGCGAGCACGCCGGCAAGGGCCGCAAAGCGTTGGCCGCCGAACTGCGCACCAAGGGCATCGACGAGGACGTGATCGCCGGAGCGCTGGAGGGCATTGACGCCGCCGCCGAGCGTGACCGCGCCGAGCAACTGGTGCATGCCAAGCTTCGTCGGGAGACCCTCGGCGACGACGACGTGAAGGTCACCCGTCGGCTGGTGGCGATGCTGGCCCGGCGCGGCTACCACCCGTCGATGGCTTATGACGTGGTCAGCACCGAATTGGCTGCTGAACGCGAACGTCGCCGGGTGTGAGGGATCTCCGCTAGGCGTCTTCCTCGGCCTCGTCCTGGCTGGTGAAGACTTCCTTGGTCCGCTCAACGGCGTGAGTGGCGATCTCGATGGAGTCCTGGACGATCGCGCTGACGCCGCCGGAGATGTCTCCGCGAATGATGTCGCCGGCGTCCTCGACGATGTCCGAGGCCTTCTCGACGGCGTGAGTGGCGATGTCGCGTGCAGCGTTGAATGCGTCCTTGGGGGTGATGGCCATCCGAGTCTCCTGTCGTTAGCTGTCGAGTCCGACTCTAGACGGCGGACACCGTCTGCGCAGTCCCTAAACGACCCGTGCGCCCGGGGTGCCCTCCGGCTCAATTGTGGCCGCCCCCAACGGGGAGTGGCGGGCCCGGCGCAGCCGGCGCTCCAGCCCGATCGCACCGGCCGACAGCACCATGTTTCCGGTGATCATCAGGGCCGCGATCACCAGCAACGCGGGCAGGTAGTTGCTGTACTGAGAGCCGACGACGGTGCCTTGGCGCACCATCTCCACAAACGTGATCTGGTAGCCGATTGCGGTGTCCTTGAGCACCACCACCAACTGCGACACCAGCACCGGCAGCATTGCGGTGACGGCCTGCGGCAGCAGGACCAGTCGCATCGAGGCGCCCCAGCCCAGCCCCAATGCGGCGGCCGCCTCGGACTGCCCGCCGGGCAGGGCTTTCACGCCCGCCCGCACGATCTCAGCGATGACTGCGCCGTTGTAGAGGGTCAGCCCGGTGACTACCCCGGCCAGCGCGATCTGTTGCGGCGGAAATGCGTTGAGCAGCCCGTAGACGAAGTAGGCGAAGATCATCATGATCAGCACCGGAATCGCCCGGAAGAACTCCACGGCCACCGCGCAACTGAAGCGAACCGGCCTGATCTGCGACAGTCGGCCGACCCCGAGCCCGACCCCCAGAATCAGCGCCAGCCCGATGGACCAGGCCGCGGCGGTCAAGGTGCCCACCACGCCGGGCAGCACGTAGGTGCGCCACAGGTCCGCGGTCAGAAACGGCGCCCACTTCTCCCCGGTCAACTGGCCTTTGGCCGACAACCGCGAATAGATCACCCAACCCAGCAGTCCGGCAGCCAGCACCGTCGCCACCGACATTGCGTGGTAGCGGGCGCGGGCCCGGGGCCCCGGGGTGTCGAACAGCACCGTTGCGCGTGGCGCGGACCTCATCGCGACACCGCCCAGCGCCGGTCCAGATATCCGAACAACAGGCCCAGCGGCAGGGTGAGCACGACGAAGCCGGTGGCGAACACCGCGCCCACGCCGAGCAGGGCCGCGGTGTTCTCGGTCATCGACTTCATCAGCAGCGCCGCCTCGGCGACCCCGATTGCGGAGGCCAGGGTGGTGTTTTTCGTCAGCGCGATCAGCACCGAGCCCAGCGGGATGATCACGGCCCGAAAAGCCTGGGGAAGCAAGATGATCCGCAGGTTCTGGGTGAAGCTCAGTCCCAGCGAGCGAGCCGCCTCGGCCTGCCCGATGCCCACGGTGTTGACGCCGGAGCGCACCGCCTCGCACACGAACGACGCCGTGTACACACTCAAGCCCAGCACTGCCAGGCGAAAGTTGCTGTCGTCGATAGACGTCGGCGACTGTGGATCGGTCAGCGAGACTCCCAGCGTCTGGGCCAGGCCGAACGAACACAGCAGCAACAGCAGGGTCAGCGGGGTGTTGCGCACCAGATGGACATAGCCGCCGCCGAGCCACCGCAGGACCGGTACCGGAGCCAGTCGCATCGCCGCCAACCCGGTGCCCAACACCAGCGCGAGCGTGCCGGACAACACCGCCAACTCGACAGTGACGGTGAAGGATTGGAGGATCTGGCCTCGATACTCGGCGAACATCATCGCTCGATCGGCGGGGGTTCGGGCACCGCGAACCCGGCGGGGCCGAAGTTGTCCACGAACGCCGTCCGCCACGAACCGTCGCGTTCCATCTCGTCGAGGGCGTCGTTGATCCGTTGACGCAACCCGTCGTTGCCCTTTTGCACGCCGATCCCGTAGAGCTCTTGTGAGAATCGCTCGCCGACCAGCTTGAAGGCCCCGGGGCTCTGGGCGGCATAGCCGGCCAGGATCACATCGTCGGTGGTCACCGCGTCGATCGCGCCGTTGCGCAGCGCCTCCACGCAGGCCGAGTAGGTGTCGTAGCGCTGCAGCTGTACGCCCGGATAGCGGTCCTTGATCCGTTGGGCCGGGGTGGAGCCCGACACCGAACACAGCTTCTTGTGCCGTTGCAGCGACGCGGTACCGGCGATGTCGGTGTTGTCGGCGCGCACCAACAGCGATTGCCCGGTGAGTAGGTAGGGGCCGGCGAAGTCGACCTTCTGGCGCCGGGAATCGGTGATCGAATAGGTGGCCACCAGGTAATCCACCTGGCCGTTGCGCAGCAGCATCTCGCGTTGACCGGACGGGGCTTCGATCCAGGCGATGCGGTCGGGTGGGTAGCCCAGCCGGGCTGCCACGTAGCGGGCCACGTCGACATCGAACCCGCCGAGCGTGCCGTCGGGCCTCTTGACGCTCAGGCCGGGCTGGTCGAACTTGACGCCGACGGTGATCTTGCCGCTGTCATGAGCAGTGCACGCCCCGCAGAGCGCGGCCACTACGAACGCCGTCGTGAGGACTACCGAGGTCCGTGCCAGCACGCGCAGAGATCGCACCGTCAGCATCAGTGGTCGAGGACCTTGGCGAGAAAGTCTTGGGCCCGTGCGGATTTCGGGGACCCAAAGAACTCAGCGGGGGCGGCCTCCTCGACGATGGCGCCGTCGGCCATGAACACCACCCGGTCGGCTGCGCGGCGGGCGAATCCCATCTCGTGGGTGACCACCACCATGGTCATCCCGTCGTCGGCCAGCGTGGTCATCACGTCGAGAACCTCGCTGATCATCTCCGGGTCCAGGGCACTGGTCGGCTCGTCGAACAGCATCACTTTCGGGTTCATCGCCAGGGAACGTGCGATCGCCACCCGCTGCTGCTGTCCGCCGGACAACTGTGCGGGGTGCTTGTGTGCCTGATCGGCCACCCCGACCCGCTCCAGCAGTGCCATCGCCTGGCGCTGCGCCTGCGCTCGGGGCATCTTGTGCACCTTCATCGGTGCCAGTGTGACGTTGTCCAGGATGGTCTTGTGCGGAAACAGGTTGAACGACTGGAACACCATGCCGACCTGGGCCCGCAGCCGCGCCAGCGCCGGGCCTTCGGCCGGCAGCGGCTGCCCGTCGACGGCTATCGCGCCGGAGTCGACGACTTCGAGCCGGTTGATGGTGCGGCACAGGGTGGACTTGCCTGAGCCCGACGGGCCGAGGATCGCCACCACCTCGCCGCGTGCGACCTCGAGGTTGATGTCTTTGAGCACGTGCAGGCCGCCGAAGTACTTGTTGACGTGTCGGATGGCGATCATCGGCACCGGATCCGGTCCGCCGCTGGTCATGGCAAGTGACCCTACCCAGGAAGCCATCGCGGGGGCGCCGCTATCGGCCGGGTCACTCCGATCGCCTCGGGCGCTGCCGGCCGCCGTACCATAGACCGGGTGAGTTTGCCGGTGATTTCCGAACAGATGCGCACCTACGAGGTGCGTACCTACGGCTGTCAGATGAATGTTCACGACTCCGAACGCATTGCCGGCATGCTCGAGCAGGCCGGTTACCGCCGGGCTGCCGATGACGCCGACGCCGACCTGGTGGTGTTCAACACCTGCGCGGTGCGGGAGAACGCGGACAATAAGCTCTACGGCAACCTGAGCCACTTGGCCCCCAACAAGCGCAGTAACCCCGACATGCAGATCGCCGTCGGCGGTTGCCTGGCGCAAAAAGACAAGGACAGTGTGCTGAGCCGCGCGCCGTGGGTGGATGTCGTGTTCGGCACCCACAACCTGGGGTCGTTGCCGGCGCTGCTGGAGCGTGCCCGGCACAACCGGAGCGCCCAGGTGGAGATCGTCGAATCGCTGCGGGAATTCCCGTCGTCGCTGCCCGTGGCGCGCGACTCGGCCTATTCGGCGTGGGTGTCCATCTCGGTCGGCTGCAACAACAGCTGCACCTTCTGCATCGTGCCGTCGTTGCGTGGCCGCGAGGTAGATCGCAGCCCTGAGGACATCCTCGCCGAGGTGCGGGCGCTGGCCGCCGAAGGTGTTCTTGAGGTGACCCTGCTGGGCCAGAACGTTAACGCCTACGGTGTCTCCTTCGCTGACCCGGAGCTGCCGCGCGACCGCGGTGCGTTCGCGTCGCTGCTGCGGGCCTGCGGGGACATCGACGGTCTGGAACGGGTCCGCTTCACCTCGCCGCATCCGGCCGAGTTCACCGACGACGTCATCGAGGCGATGGCCCAGACCCCGAACGTCTGTCCCACGCTGCACATGCCGCTGCAGTCCGGCTCCGACAGGGTGCTGCGGACGATGCGTCGTTCCTACCGGGCGGAGCGCTATCTGGGCATCCTCGAGCGGGTGCGGGCCGCCATTCCGGACGCAGCCATCACCACCGACCTGATCGTCGGGTTCCCCGGTGAGACCGAGCAGGACTTCGACGAGACCCTTGAGGTGGTGGCCGCCGCCCGATTCTCGGCCGCGTTCACCTTCCAGTACTCCAAGCGTCCCGGAACACCGGCCGCCGAGCTGCCCGATCAGCTGCCTAAAGAGGTTGTCCAGCAACGCTACGACCGGCTGATCGAGCTGCAGGAGCAGATCTCCTGGGATGAGAATCGGGCCCAGATCGGGCGCACCGTCGAACTGCTGGTGGCGGTGGGTGAGGGTCGCAAAGACGCGCAGACGGCGCGAATGAGTGGCCGAGCGCGCGACGGCCGGCTGGTGCACTTCGCTCCGGGGACCGCGCAGGTGCGTCCCGGCGACGTGGTGACCACGACGGTGACCGGTGCGGCACCGCACCATCTGCTTGCCGACGGGGCGCTGCTGAGCCACCGGCGGACCAGGGCCGGTGACAGCCATGCCGAACCAGCGCCCGGTATCGGACTGGGTATGCCCAAGATGCCGGGGGTGGCGCGATGAGTGGCAAGGGAAACAACCCGCAGGACTTCGAGGCCTACCGCGCCGACATCGAAGCCGCCGAACGCCGCGTCGCCGGGGAGATCGACCCCGGCGGTAGGGGACTGGTCGTCGCGATCTGCGTATTCGTGCTGCTGGGGTCATTCCTGTTGCCGCACACCGGCTCCGTCCGCGGCTGGGACGTCCTGTTCCCCGGCGAGGGCACGGACAAAGCCCTGGTGACGCTGCCGTCGCAGCTGTTCATGTGGCTCGCGTTGGTGTTCGGAGTGGGGTTCTCGTTGCTGGCCCTGGTGACCCGACGCTGGACAGTGGCCTGGGTGGCACTGGCGGGCTCGGCGGTGGCCAGCGCCGTCGGACTCCTGGCCGTGTGGTCCCGGCAGACCGCAGTACACGGTGACCCCGGCCCGGGAATCGGGCTGATCCTGGGCTGGATCACACTGATCGTGCTGACCTTTCATTGGGCGCGCGTGGTGTGGTCACGTACCGCCCTGCAGCTGGCCGCGGAAGCCGAACGCAGGCAGAGCACCGCGCAGCTGCAGTCACGAAACCTGTTGGACGGTCTCAGCGCTCCCGAGGACCAGCCACCGGCCGAACCGGCGGAGTAACGCCGGGCCCCGGTCCGGGCATACCCGGCCGGGCGTCAGCGCCGGTTGAGAGCCTGCTCGGCAGCCTCGGCCCATTGCCGCCACTGCTCGGCATTGGCGGTGGCCTCAGCGGCCTCCTTGTCCCGGCCCGCGGCCTGGGCCTTGGCTGCTTGGCGCTCGAACTGTTCGGCACGGGTGCGGAATTGGGCGGCCCGGGCTTCGGCTTCGGGATCCACCACGGCCGCCTCGGCGGCGGCGCCGGCGTCACGCACCTTCTTCTCTACCGCCCGCAGTCGCCGTTCCAACTCGGCAGAACGTTCCCGCGGTGCCTTGCCCAGTGCATCCCACTTGGTGACGATCGAGCGCAGCGCGGCGCGCGCGGCGTTCTGGTTGGTCGGGTCGATCCGCTCCGCCTCGACCAGCAGGGCCTCCTTGGCGGTGGCGTTGGTCTCCAGCTCGGCATCGCGCTCGGCGTTCGCGGCATTCCGGGCGGAGAAGAACGTGTCCTGGGCGGCCTTGAACCGCTGCCACAGCGCCTCGTCGACCTCCTTGGAGGCCCGCCCGCTCGCTTTCCAGGTGGCGAGCAACTGCCGGAACGTGGCACTGGTCGATACCCAGTCGGTGGAACCGGACAGCTCTTCGGCCCGCTTGCACAGCCGTTCCTTCTCCTCGCGCGCCCCGGCTCGCCCGCGGTCGAGGTCGGCGAAGTGCGAGCCGCGCCGCCGGTTGAAGCCGTCGCGGGCCGCGGCGTAGCGCTTCCACAACGCGTCGTCGACCTTGCGGTCCAGGCCGGTGATCGTGCGCCATTCGTCCAGAATGGCGCGCAGCCGGTCGCCGGTGGTCTTCCACTGCGTCGAGTTCGCGGCCAACTCTTCGGCTTCGGCAGCCAGCGCCTCCTTGCGTGCGGTCGCCGCTGCCCGATGCTCATCGCGCTGGGCGCGGCCGGCTGCGGCCACGCTGTCGGCGTGTTCGGTGACCGCCGCGATTCGCGCAGCCAGTGCCTCGATGTCGCCGAGGACGCTGGCGGTCGGCAACTGCTCAGCCAGCGCCGCCGCGGATGCCTTGATCTTGCGGGCGTCGCCGCTGCCGGACGACAACCGCTCCTCAAGCAGGGTCACCTCGGTGCTCAGGTCGTCGTACCGGCGGCCGAAGTGCGTGAACGCGGCCTCTGGGTCACCGGCCTGCCAGGAGCCGATCTTCCGTTCACCGGCCGACGTGACCAGCCATACCGTGCCGTCTTCGTCGACCCGCCCGAACCGGTGCGGGTCAACGGTGGGCGGCCCGATAACGGCCGGGGCAGGCCGGGCACCCGGTTTGGGTCCGAGGTGGGCGCCAGGCCTGGGACCGGGGCGGGGCCCCGGCCGTGGGGTGGGGGCGGACGAACCGCTGTCAGTGGTCATCGCTGTCGTCACCTAACCCTTCGCGGGATAACCCGCGCATCTGCCGCGCACCGCGGCGCCTTCGATCTGCCTTGAAACATTCAAGAGTATTCAAGCAGTTACCCGCCACACCGCGCCGCCAACTCGGCGGTTCAGCGAGGCTCGACGCAGGAGAGGCGAAGTTGGGACGGCCGGATGAACCGCGCGGTTCAGCGAGGCTCGACGCAGGAGAGGCGAAGTTGGGACGGCCGGATGAACCGCGCGGTTCAGCGAGGCTCGACGCAGGAGAGGCGAAGTTGGGACCGCCGGATGAACCGCGCGGTAGCCTGTCCGATCGCCACCGGTGTTACCCGCGGCACCCGCAGACCTGTAGGAGGCCGGCATTGGTGAAAGAGACCATCGCCGTGCTGTTTGCGCTCGGTGCGGCGCTGTTCAGCGCCCTCAGCGACGTGATCCAGCAGCGCAGTGCGCACCGGGTCGGTGATCATGGGATCGGGGCCGCCGCGCTGTTCGCCCGACTGTTGACCGACCGGCGGTGGTGGGTCGGCACCGTGTCCGGCCTGGTCGGTCTGGCACTGCAGGCCGTGGCGCTCGGCCTTGGGTCGGTGCTTCTGGTGGAGTCGGTGCTGGTCACGTCGCTGCTGTTCGCGCTGCCCCTGGGTGCCCGCCAATCTGGTCATCGACTGAGACGTTCGGTCTGGTTGTGGTCGGCGCTGCTGGTCGCCGCCGAGTCCATCATTATCGCTGTGGGTCATCCCACCGCGGGACAGGCGAGGGCCACGCTGGAGGCCTGGGTCTGGGTGATCGCCGTGCTGGCGCCGACCGTATTGCTGTGCCTGATCGGGGCGCGGGCCTACGCGGGGCGGGCGGCGGCAGCCGTGCTGCTGGCTGCGGTGTCGGCCATTTCATGGGGCATCTTCGCGGTGCTGACCAAGGGGATGGTCGATTTGTTCGGCCAGGGCCCGCGCGCGCTGCTCGCCGCACCGGAGCTGTACGCATGGGGCGCCGTCGCTCTGACCGGTGCGGTGTACCAACAATCGTCGTTTAGGGCCGGTGCCCTGACGGCCTCGTTGCCGACGATCACGGTGCTGGAACCCATGGTGGCCGCGACGCTGGGCATGGTCCTGCTCGGCGAGGTGCTCAATCCCGGCCGCGATGCCGCGTTCACGCTGGTGCTGGCGGTGGCCACGCTGGTCGCTGCGGTCGCGGCGCTGTCGCGTGATCAGGCGGCCACCGCGGCCGGCCCCGCCGTCGCTGTCGTGCCATCGGCCTAGACGGTCGCCGCCAGCGGCCTTGCGCTCCCGGGCCGGAAGGTGAACAACGGGTATCGTTGCCCGTTTGAGGAGGGGGCCATGTCGACAGGGAATTTCCTCGCGGCGCTGCTCGCGCTGTGTGCCGCATTGGCGTCCGCGGTCGGTGACGTGATCCGGCAGCGGTCGGCCCAGGAGATCACCGACCAGCAGGTAGGTCACCTGGAGCTGTTCTGGCTGTCGTTGCGCGACCCGCGGTGGTGGGGCGGCGGCGCGGCGGCGGTGGCCAATTACGCCCTGCAGGCGGTGGCGCTGGCGGTCGGCTCGGTGATGCTGGTGACCGGTTTGCAGGTAACCGCGCTGCTGTTCGCGCTGCCGATGTATGCCTGGCTGACCCGTCGCCGGGTGACCAACTGGGAGTGGGTGTGGGCCATCCTGCTGGCCGCGGCGCTGGCAGTTGTGGTCATCGTGGGGGATCCGACCGAAGGCAAGCATCACGCGCCGGCGGCTACCTGGATCATCGTGTCGGTGGTACTGGCGGCGGTGCTGGTGGGCTGCGTACTGGCCGCCCGGATCTACAAGGGCCGGCCGGCGGCTGCCGTGCTGCTGGCGGTGGTGGCCGGAACCTCGCTGGCGGTGTTCGCTCTGCTGACGAAGGTGCTGGTGGAGGTGCTCAAAGCCGACGGCATCGGTGCCGTGCTGCGGGCGCCGGCGCTGGTGCCCTGGCTGGTGGCGACGCTGGCCGGGATGATCTTCCAGCAGTCGGCATTTCGGGCCGGTGCGCTGACCGCGTCCATGCCGACGATGACTGTCGCCAAACCGTTGGTGGCCAGTGCGCTGGGCGTACTGCTGCTCAACGAGACCATTCAGGCCGGCGGGACAGAGGACGTCGCGGTGATCATCGGTGTGGTGCTGATCGTGATCGCCACGGCGGCACTGGCCCGCGGTGAGGCCGCCACCATCGTCGCCGAAGCCGGCGCCGACGTGGCCGAGCCGGTGGCTGCGCCGACCAACAGCTAGCTTGGGTGCCGTGCTGGGACCGATTGCGATCATGCCGTCGGCGCCGGTGCTGGTGCCCGAGCTGGCCGGCACCGCCGCCGAAGCCGCCGAATTGCGGGCCGCGGCGCTGGCCGCTGCCCGGGCCTTGCCGGCGCGCTGGGTGGTCCTCGGTGCCGGACCGGATGCGGTGTACGGGCCCCCGAGTTCGGGCAGTTTCGCCGGCTTCGGCGCCGACGTGGCGGTCCGGCTGTCACCGGTCGCCCCCAATCCCGTTGATCTGCCGTTGCCCGCGTTGATCGCCGGATGGGTGCGTGGTCAGGTCCTTCCCGACGCCGAGGCAGTAGTGCACTGTTGCGCCGATCCGGAGACGGCGCCGGACACCGGTAGGCGCCTGCGCGCCGAGATCGACCACGCGGCCGAGCTCACCGGCGTGCTGCTGATTGCCGACGGCGCCAACACTTTGACCCCGGCCGCCCCGGGTGGGCACCACCCGGGCGACGTCGAATGCCAGCGTGCCCTGGACGATGCTCTGGCTGGCGGCGACGTCGCCGCATTGACTGGGTTGCCCCCGCAGATCGTCGGCCGGGCGGGGTTCGCCGCGCTGGCCGGGCTGCTCAGTGCCGCACCGCGCGGTGTCACACAGCTCTACCGGGACGCCCCGTACGGGGTCGGCTACTTCGTGGGGGTCTGGCAGCCGTGAGGCCGATCGCAGTCGTCGGGCCCACCGGGACGGGCAAATCACAACTGGCGCTGGACCTGGCCGCGCGGCTGGGCGGCGAGATCGTGAACGCCGACGCCATGCAGCTCTACCGCGGCATGGACATCGGCACCGCGAAACTGCCGCCGGGCGAGCGTGGCGGCATCCCACACCATCAACTCGATGTGCTCGATGTCGTACAGACCGCGACGGTGGCCCGCTATCAGCAGGCCGCGGCGGCGGACGTCGAGGCGATCATGGATCGCGACGCGGTGCCGATCATCGTGGGCGGGTCGATGCTCTATCTGCAGGCCCTGCTCGACGACTGGTCGTTCCCGGCCACCGATGCGGCGGTGCGGGCTCGCTACGAGCAGCGGTTGGCCGAGGTCGGGGTTGCCGCGATGCATGCCCAACTGGCCACCGCCGATCCTGCGGCCGCCGCGGCGATCCTGCCCACCGACGGCAGGCGCATCGTGCGGGCGCTGGAAGTGGTGGAACTGACCGGACAACCGTTCGCCGCCTCCGCTCCCACCATCGGAGCGCCGCGCTGGGACACCGTGATCCTCGGATTGGACTGCGACACAGCAATTCTCGATGAGCGACTGGCCACACGCACCGACACGATGTTCGCTCAGGGGCTGGTCGCCGAAGTCCAGGCACTGCTGCAGTCGGGCTTGCGGGACGGGGTCACCGCCGCCAGAGCGCTGGGCTACGCCCAGGTGATCGCGGCGCTTGATGCGGGCGGCGACGACCGGGATCTCGCGGCCGCCCGGGAGCAGACGTTCATCGGAACCCGTCGCTACGTGCGCCGGCAGCGATCCTGGTTCCGCCGTGACCATCGCACCCAATGGCTCGATTCCGTTGCCGGTGGCCTGCTCGACGCGGCGCTGGCCGCGGTGCGGCACGTATCCTGAGCACATGCTTTTCGCCAAGGGCCACGGCACCCAGAACGACTTCGTGTTGCTGCCGGACCTGGACGCGGCACTGGAGCTGACCCCGGCCGCGGTGGCCGCACTGTGCGATCGCCGCCGAGGCCTGGGCGCCGACGGTCTGTTGCGGGTCACCACCGCTGGCGCGGCCGCGAGCGCCGGGGTGCTCGACCAGCTGCCCGAGGGCGTGGCGCCCGACGACTGGTTCATGGACTACCGCAACGCCGACGGCTCGGTGGCCGAGATGTGCGGCAACGGAGTCCGGGTGTTCGCTCACTATCTGCGCGCCGCCGGCCTGGAGTCCCGCGACGAGTTCGTCGTCGGTTCGCTGGCCGGGCCGCGACCGGTGATCGTGCACCACGCCGACGACGTGCACGCCGAGGTCACCGTCGACATGGGCAAGCCGAACCTGCTGGGGAGCTCCGGCCCGGCATTCGAGGCACTGGTGGGCGGGCGGCGGTTCGCGGGTCTGGGTGTCGACGTCGGCAACCCGCACCTGGCCTGCGTGGATCCGGGGTTGTCCGAGGCCGATCTGGCCGCCCTCGATGTCGGGGCACCGGTGTCGTTCGACACCGCCCAGTTCCCGAACGGGGTGAACGTGGAGATTCTGACCGCGCCGCATGACGGCGCGGTAGCGATGCGGGTGCATGAGCGCGGTGTCGGGGAGACCCGCTCGTGCGGCACCGGTACGGTAGCCGCCGTGGTGGCGGCCCTGGCCCATACCGGAACCTCGACCGGCACGCTGCGGGTCAATATCCCCGGCGGACAGGTCAGCGTCGCCGTCACCGAGGCCGGCAGCTACTTGCGGGGTCCGTCGGAACTGGTGGCCCGTGGCGACATCGCCCCGAGGTGGTGGGCGGCGCAGTGACCTATCCCGACTCGAGGCCGCAGCCCAGCACCGGTGAGCTGAACCTCGACGACCGCGCAGCGCTGCGCCGTGTCGCCGGGCTGTCCACCGAACTCGCCGACATCTCCGAGGTCGAATACCGCCAACTGCGCCTGGAACGGGTGGTGCTGGTGGGGGTGTGGACCGAGGGCACCGCCGCCGAGGCCGACGCAAGCATGGTGGAACTGGCCGCGTTGGCCGAAACCGCCGGCTCGGAGGTGCTCGAAGGGCTGATCCAGCGTCGTGACCGGCCCGACTCGGCCACCTACATCGGTTCCGGCAAGGCCCAAGAATTGCGGGAGATGGTGCTGGCCACCGGCGCCGACACCGTCATCTGCGATGGCGAGTTATCCCCGGCGCAGTTGAACGCGCTGGAAAAAGCGGTCAAGGTCAAGGTGATCGACCGCACCGCGCTGATCCTCGACATCTTCGCCCAGCACGCCACCAGCGCTGAGGGCAAGGCGCAGGTGGCCCTGGCGCAGATGCAGTACATGCTGCCGCGGCTGCGCGGCTGGGGTGAGTCGATGTCACGGCAGGCCGGCGGGCGGGCCGGCGGCGCCGGCGGCGGGGTCGGTACCCGCGGTCCTGGTGAGACCAAGATCGAGACCGACCGGCGGCGGATCCGGGAACGGATGTCCAAGCTGCGTCGCGAGATCAAAGCGATGAAGCAGGTGCGCGACACCCAACGCAGCCGCCGTCGGCACAGTGACGTCCCCTCGGTGGCGATCGTCGGCTACACCAACGCCGGCAAGTCCAGCCTGCTCAACGCACTGACCGGTGCCGGGGTCCTGGTTCAGGATGCGCTGTTCGCCACCCTGGAACCCACCACGCGCCGTGGGCAATTCGACGACGAGCGCCCCTTTGTGTTGACCGACACAGTCGGTTTCGTGCGCCATCTGCCCACCCAGTTGGTGGAGGCGTTCCGTTCCACGCTGGAGGAAGTCGCCGACGCCGATCTGCTGGTGCATGTGGTCGACGGCTCCGACCCGGCGCCACTGGCGCAGATCAGCGCGGTGCGTGAGGTGATCTCACAAGTCATCGCCGAACACGATTCCGGACCGAGTGGTCAGCGTGCTCCGGAATTGTTGGTGGTCAACAAGATTGACGCCGCCGGAGATCTGGCTCTGGCCCAACTGCGACGCGCCTTGCCGGAGGCGGTGTTCGTCTCAGCGCACACCGGTGAAGGCATCGATGCGCTGCGCCAACGGATGGCGCAGTCGGTGGCGCCGGTCGACACCGCAGTCGATGTGGTCATCCCTTACGGTCGTGGCGATTTGGTGGCCAGGGTGCATGAACACGGCCGGGTGCAGCTGGCCGAGCATGGTGAGGGCGGTACCCGAATCCGTGCGCGGGTTCCCGCGGCATTGGCGGCCAGTCTGCGGGAATTCGCCGCGTTTTAGGTATTGCCGCACCGGTGCTATAGGCTGGTGCTCACGCGTCGTGGAACGCTTACTCACCGCCGTCCGGCCCCTGATGCCGATTCAGCTGGCGTGTGAAGCTCTTCTCGCGGCGAAAGTTATTGCCAACAGGTAATTTCGCCAACCCCTGTGTCGCAGACAGATCGGTGCCGTCGTGGTGCCTCTGCCGCACAGCCGATGCCGGAAAGGCATGTCATGACCACCAATTCATTCGCCGACCTCGGCGTGCCCGCTGCACTTGTCAGTGTGCTCGCCGATCGCGGTATCGCTGCGCCATTTCCCATTCAGATCGCCACCCTGCCGGACAGCCTGGCCGGCCGCGATGTGCTGGGCCGCGGCAAGACCGGCAGCGGCAAGACGCTGGCGTTCTCATTGCCGCTGGTAGCTCGCCTGACCGGCGAGAAGCGCCGTCCTGCCCGGCCGACTGGCCTGGTGCTGGCCCCCACCCGGGAACTGGCCACCCAGATCACCGCAACGCTGGAACCGCTGGCGGGCGCAAGCGGGCTGAAGGTGACCACCATCTTCGGCGGGGTGTCGCAGAACCGTCAGGTGGCCGCCCTCAACGCCGGCGCCGACATCGTGGTGGCCTGCCCGGGCCGGCTCGAAGACCTGATGAAGCAGCGGCTGATCACGCTGGACGCGGTACGCATCGCCGTCCTGGATGAGGCCGATCACATGGCCGACCTCGGCTTCCTTCCCGGAGTCACCCGCATTCTGGCCGCCACCGCCGAAACCGGTCAACGACTGCTGTTTTCGGCGACGCTCGACAACGGGGTCGACAAGCTGGTTCGGCGTTTCCTGCGCAATCCCGTGTCGCACTCCGTCGATGAACTCGACGCGCCGCCCCCGGCGATGACCCACCATGTGTTCCACGTCTCTGGGCTGCAGGACAAGAAGGAGCTCGTGCAGCTGCTGGCGTCGGGCACCGGCCGGCGAATCCTGTTCCTGCGCACCAAACACCAGGCCCGCAAACTGGCCCGTCAGCTCACCGAGTCCGGTGTGCCGTCGGTCGACCTGCACGGCAACCTGTCGCAACCCGCCCGCGAGCGCAATCTCGCGGCGTTCGCCGACGGGGACGTTCGGGTTCTGGTGGCCACCGACATCGCCGCCCGCGGAGTGCACGTCGACGAGGTCGAACTGGTGGTGCACGTGGACCCGCCTGCCGAACACAAGGCGTACCTGCACCGTTCCGGGCGTACGGCACGCGCCGGCGGCGCCGGAGACGTCGTCACGGTCGTGCTGCCCGAGCAGCGCCGAGAGACCCAGGTGCTGTTGCGCCGTGCGGGGATCAGCGTCGCCCCGCAACAGGTGGCCGCCGACTCGGCCTCGGTGCTCCAGTTGGTGGGGGAGGTGGCGCCGCTGCGGGCGCCCGCCCCGGTGGCGCCGAAGGCCGCCCCGCCGGCCCGCGCCAAGAGTTCGCCGGGCCAGACCGCACCCGGCCAGGCCGGCCGTCCGCGGCGCCGTCGTAGCGGTGGTGGCAACGGCGCTGCGCAGCCCGCTGCGCACGCCGATGGCCGGCGTCGGCAGCGGGGCGGCGCCGGAGCTCGTCGACAAGGATGAGGTGGCGCGCTAGCGACGACACCCACCACTGCGTCGCCCAACCATCCGGTTGGTCTATTCTCGTCGGAAAGATCCGTCGACCGGAGGTCAGGCAATGAGTGCCGCAATCAAGTACCAGCGAACCCTGTTCGAGCCCGAACACGAGCTGTTCCGGGAGTCGTTCCGGGCGTTCCTGGATCGCCACGCTGCCCCCTACCAGGAGGAGTGGGAGAAGGCCAAGATCGTCGACCGCTCGGTGTGGCTCGAAGCCGGCAAGCAGGGTTTCTTGGGCATGGCCGTACCCGAGGAGTACGGCGGCGGCGGCAACCCGGATTTCCGCTACAACACGATCATCACCGAGGAAGTCACCGCGGGCCGCTTCAGCGGGTTGGGTTTCAGCCTGCACAACGACGTCTGTGCGCCGTACCTGCTGGAACTGTGCAACGAGGAGCAGAAGCAGCGCTGGCTGCCGAAGTTCTGCACCGGCGAGCTGATCACCGCGATCGCGATGACCGAGCCGGGCACCGGCAGTGACCTGCAGGGCATCAAGACCCGCGCGGTCAAGCACGGCGACCACTACGTGCTCAACGGCTCCAAGACGTTCATCACCAACGGCATCCATTCTGATTTGGTGATCGTCGTCGCCCAGACCGACCCCGAGAAGGGCGCGCAGGGCTTCTCTCTGCTGGTCGTGGAGCGCGGGATGGAGGGCTTCGAGCGCGGCCGCCACCTGGACAAGATCGGTTTGGACGCCCAGGACACCGCCGAGCTGTCCTTCACCGACGTACACGTGCCGGTGGAGAACCTGCTCGGCGAAGAGGGCAAGGGCTTCATCTACCTGATGCAGAACCTGCCGCAGGAGCGCATCTCGATCGCGATCATGGCCGCCGGGGCGATGGAGGCGGTGCTGGAGCAGACGATCCAATACACCAAGGAGCGCAAGGCGTTCGGCAAGCCGATCGGCAGTTTCCAGAACAGCCGCTTCCTGCTGGCCGAGCTGGCCACGGAGGCTACCGTGGTGCGGATGATGGTCGACGAGTTCGTGAAGCTGCACCTGGACAAGAAGCTGACCGTCGAGCAGGCCGCGATGGCCAAGTGGTACTCCACCGAGAAGCAGGTGCACCTGATCGACCGCTGCCTGCAGCTGCACGGCGGATACGGCTACATGCGCGAATATCCGGTCGCGCGGGCTTATCTGGATGCCCGTGTTCAGACCATCTACGGCGGCACCACCGAGATCATGAAAGAGATCATCGGCCGCAGCCTCGGCGTCTAGCCAAGGCTATCGGGAACGATTTCGGCGCCCAATTGGGGGCGCTGCAAGGGGCGCTACCTGCACGTTTGGTAGCGCCCCTCGTTCCGTTCAGGGCAGCGGCTTTGGCATCATTTCTGCATCGGGTGGGTATCTGTTTCCGCAATATCGATGACTTGGCTTCGAAACTCGGGCCGATTGCGGGAAAGTCTATGCCGGAAACATTTGCGTCGATAACGTCGATAAAGATGCCTGGGAGGGCTGGTGACTAGTCGGAAAGATCGGTTCGGCAAGACGGCGGTGCGCGTGGCGCTCGGCCTGGCGGCGACGGTCACCGTGCTCTTGTCGGTGCAGACCGCTGCGGCGACGCCGGACAGCGATGCTCACGACGCCATCACGGCGGCATGGCAGGCGGCCGGCGGCGACGGGTCGTCGCTGGGTGCCCCCAAGGGGGACGTGCACCCGGCCGGCGGCGGATTCGCCCAGGACTTCGCCGGTGGCACCATCTTCTTCACCCCGGAGACCGGAGCCAAGGCGCTCTACGGCGCGATCCTGGACAAGTACGAGGCGCTGGGCGGCGCGGCCGACAACGGCCTCGGGTTCCCCAGCAGCGATGAGGTGCCCGGGCTGGTCCCCGACAGTCGGGTGGCCATCTTGTCCGGCGCCGACAACCCGGTGATCTTCTGGACGCCCGAGCACGGCGCCCATGTGGTCCGCGGGCCCATCAACGCCGGCTGGGACAAGCTGGGCAGCTCCACTGGTGCGCTCGGTGTCCCGATCGAGGACGAGAGCTATGACGGTGCCGTCGTGACCCAGAAGTTCAGCGCCGGCACGCTGTCCTTTGACAGTGCGACCAGGACCTTCACCACGGTTCCGCCGGAACTGGCGGCGCAACTGGCCGATCTGCAGGCTCAGGTCGACGCGACCGCGGCCATCGATCAGGCCTGGCGCACCGCCGGCGGTCCCGCTGGAGCGCTGGGGACCAGGCAGGGCGATCAGTACACCGTCGGCGACAACGGCGGCGTGGGTCAGGACTTCGCCCACGGCAAGGTCTATTTCAGCCCGGTCACCGGAGCCAACGCGGTCGAAGGCGACGTATTGGCCAAGTACGAGTCGCTGGGCGGCCCTGCCGGCAGCGATCTGGGTTTCCCGATCACCAACACCGCTGACGGAGCGATCTCGGGCAGCAGGTTCAATTCGTTCGCCGCCGACGACGAGCCGGTGATCTTCTTCAGCCCCGACAACGGTGCCTTCGTGGTGCGCGGTGCGATGAAGTCGGCCTGGGACAAGCTCGACGGAGCAACCGGAAAGCTGGGCGCCCCGGTGGGTGACCAGACCGTGGAAGGCGACGTGGTGTCGCAGAAGTTCACGGGCGGATCGATCGCCTGGAACCAGGCGAACAACACCTACAGCACCGAACCGGCCGACCTGGCGCAATCGCTGTCGGGCCTGCAGATTCCCGGCACGAACCTGCCCGACGGCAGCAAGGCGACGTCGACCGGCGTGGCCAAGGAGATGCACTGGAATTGGATGTGGGTGCTGATCCCGGTGGTGGTGCTGGCAGTGCTGGGTGCGCTCGCCGGGGCCGCGATGTGGTGGCAGCGGCGTCGCCCGGCCGCGGTGCTGCCGGGCTCGCCGGTTGCGGTGCCGGCCCCGGTCGCCGACGACTACGACGACGATGACGAGCAGTGGGCCCATCGCGACCGGCGCGAAGAGCGCCGCGAGCACGAGGGCACCGTCCGACTGCCGAGTCGCTATGGTGCGTCGTCGTTCGAGGGTGCATCGCCGTATGGTTCCGAGCCCGAACTGCCCGTTTCCTCGATCCCGGATGCGCCGTGGCTGCACTACGGCGAGTACGACACCGAGGCGGAAGTCGACGACGATGACGACACCGACACCGCCCCTACCCGGGTGGTGGCCGAGGAAGACTTCGGCACCGGTCGGCACGCGGTGGGGCATGGCGCTGGCGGGGCGGACCCGCGCGGGTTCGGCTCTGCCGCAGAGCCGCAAAGGTTCGGCGGTAGCGCGGACACCCGTACGCTCGGTGGCGGCGGGGAAGCGCGCACCTTCAGCATCGACGAATCGGTACACCCGGTGATGCACCTGCCGCTGGACGACCCTTACCAGCAGCCGACCGGCTACCCGATCAAGGCGAATATCGGCTCGGGGCTCTACTACACCCCGCAGAACGCCCTGTATGAGGACACTCTCGCCGAGATCTGGTTCGCCACCGAGGACGCGGCGCGGCTCAACGGGTTCACCCGGGCCGGCTGATCACCGCAGCGGCAGCGGCAGGTCTCGTTCGTGCGGTGAGCGCGGACCGAAGATCAGTCGCTGCTCCGCGGTAATCGGGACGTCGTTGATGCGCGACTCGCCTCGATCTCCGCGCGCCCGGTGATGAATTCGTCGCGGTTACGCCACACCGAGTCCTCGGTGTAGGCCAGCGCCACCCGCGCCGACTCCTCATCGAACGGTGGGCACGGCGCGAGCATGGTCAGACCTTGCGGATGACGGTCACGACCTTGCCCAGCACCACGGCGTCGTTGCCGGGGATCGGGTCGAAAATGGGGTTGTGCGGCATCAGCCACACCTGGCCACCGGTGCGTTTGAACGTCTTGACGGTGGCCTCGCCATCGATCATGGCGGCCACGATGTCGCCGTTGTCGGCGACGTTCTGCTGGCGCACCACAACCCAGTCGCCGTCGCAGATGGCGGCGTCCACCATCGATTCACCGACCACCTTGAGCAGGAACAGTTCACCTTCACCGACCAGCTCGCGGGGGAGCGGGAAGACATCCTCGACGGCTTCCTCGGCCAGGATCGGCCCGCCGGCCGCGATCCGGCCCAGCACCGGTACGAATCTGGGCTCGGGCAGCGCATCCGAACCGGCGAACTCGGTGCGCGGTGCGGTCTGGGCGGCGCCGGCCAGGTCATCCTGGCCGCGGACGTCCACAGCACGGGGGCGGTTGGGGTCACGGCGCAGATAGCCTTTGCGCTCGAGCGTGCGCAACTGGTGAGCGACGGAAGAGGTTGACGTCAGCCCGACGGCGTCGCCGATCTCGCGGATGCTCGGCGGGTAACCCCGTTCGTTCACCGAAGCGCGGATGACGTTCAGGATCGTGCGCTGCCGGGCGGTCAGCGCTGAGTCCGGGCCCGCCGAGTTACTGCTGCTGTCACTCATGGGGGCGAATCTAGTCGCATGGCTGCGATTAATCAAACATGTGTTCGAGGTGTGTCGCGCGAACGTTCGAAGGCGTCGGCGACTTGTCGGACCCCTTCGCTAATGTTTTCGACAACGATTCGATCACATGTTCGGTCATCGAACATACAGTCGATTAGTATTCGAACAGTCGAGCGAACAGGGTCGCCGACGCCGAGTGAGGGAGAACCGCACATGATGCTCATCGACACGATCGCTCCGACGTTCGGGCCGGCCGGGTACGAGCGGGTCCGGGAGCAACGCGGTCCCCGGACGTCGGGTCGCGCCTACCCGATCCGCACCCAACCGGCGCGGCTGGTCCGCCAGCGCCCGGGCGGCGCAGCGCTGCGTCACCGCGGTTCCGGGGTCCTGATGTCCCGTGCGCCGCATCGGCCGCAGCCGGTCAAGGCGATCACGCCCGGGACCACCATCGTGCTGGCCCTGATCGCCGCCGGGATCACCGTGTGGCTCGGCCTGATCGCCCAGTTCGGCGCCGCGGCGGCCGGCAGCACCTCCGCTGTGCCCGACCAGCTCGGCGTGGTGCGTGTCCAGAACGGGGAGAGCTTGGCGCACCTGGCGGCGCGCGTCGCACCGGACGCGCCGGCCGGGCAGGTCATCGAGCGTATCCGCGAACTCAACAGCCTGGAGTCGGTGGCTCTGGACGCCGGCCAGACGCTGATCGCGCCGCTCGGTTGAGGTTCGACGTGACGGTTCTGCCGTCGCTTGCGGCCACTGCGGGGCACCGCGGGCAACCCGCGCAGGTACGCTCGCAGTTGTCCCAGTGGTCCACGGTGCCTCAGCTGTCTGAGGGCCCGGGTTCCCGGCACGGCGAAGGAGCGGCAATGCACTGCCCGTTTTGTCGCCATCCAGATTCCCGGGTGGTGGATTCCCGCGAAGCGGACGAAGGTCAGGCCATCCGCCGCCGCCGTTCCTGTCCGGAATGCGGCCGCCGTTTTTCCACCGTGGAGACCGCGGTGCTAGCGGTGGTCAAACGCAGTGGCGTCACCGAGCCGTTCAGCCGGGAGAAGGTCATGCGTGGGGTGCGCCGGGCCTGCCAGGGCCGCCAGGTCGATGACGACGCGCTGAACCTATTGGCGCAGCAGGTGGAAGACGCTGTGCGAGCGGCGGGTTCACCGGAGATTCCCAGCCACGAGGTGGGGCTGGCGATTCTGGGTCCGCTGCGTGAGCTTGACGAAGTGGCCTATCTGCGATTCGCCTCGGTGTACCGGTCGTTCTCCTCCGCCGCCGACTTCGAGCGAGAGATCGAGGCCCTGCGCGAACACCGCGAGATGCCCAGCACCAGTTGAGTCGTACCGGTCAGCACCGCGCATTACGCTGGCGACATGGCACCCGAGTTGCATCCAAACCTTGTGGAGCTGGCCCCGCTGTTGGGCACCTGGTCAGGACGGGGATCCGGGGTGTATCCCACAATCGCGTCGTTCGAGTACCTCGAAGAGGTGGTGTTCTCTCACGTCGGCAAGCCGTTCCTGATTTACGGCCAGAAGACCAAGTCGCCCACCGAGGGCCTGCCACTGCATGCCGAGACCGGCTACCTGCGGGTGCCGCAACTCGGCCAGATCGAGTGGGTGCTGGCGCACCCCAGCGGGATCACCGAGATCGAGGTCGGCAGCTACACGATCACCGCCAACGGCGTCGAACTGCAGATGTCCGCATCGACGATCGGGCTGGCGCCGACAGCCAAAGAAGTGACCGTGCTGCGCCGCCACTACCGCCTCGACGGCGATGAGTTGTCCTACACGCTGGACATGGGCGCAGTCGGCCAGCCCGCGCAGAACCATCTCACCGCCGCGCTTCGTCGAACCACCGGCTCGACGTAGCCCCGGTCAGTCGTCGCCGTCGCGGTCCTTCTTAGCCTCCTGCGCCAGGAACCGCTCGAACTCGGCACCGAGTTCGTCCGCGCTGGGCAACTCCTCGTCGCGGGACAGCAGCGAGCGGTTCTCCTGGGCGGTGACGAACGCGTCGTACTGGCGCTCCAGGGCGGTCACCACTTGGGCCACTTCGGCACTCGCCTCGACCTGCTGATCGATCTTGACCCGGATCTCGGCCGCGGAATCGCGGAGCTCGGCCAGCGGCAGATCCAGTGCGCCGGTCTGAGCGGCCTGCTTGAGCAGCGCCTCGGCGGCCTCGGGGTAGTCGGTCTGGGCCACGTAATGCGGCACATGCACGGTGAAGCCGACGACCTCATGGCCGTGCTGCGCCATCCGGTACTCCAACAGGTTGGACGCGCTGCCCGGAACCTGAACCTCTGTGATCCACGGGGTGAAGTCGCTGATCAGGTCGCGGTTGTTGGAATGCGCGGTCAGCGTCACCGGACGGGTGTGCGGAACGGCCATCGGGATGGTGCCCAAGCCGATGGTCCGGCGCACGCCCAGTTGCTCGGCCAGCAGCCGCACCGCGGTGATGAACCGCTCCCATTTCAGGTCGGGCTCCATGCCCGCCAGCAGCAGAAACGGGGTGCCGGCACTGTCCCGCAACGCGTGCAGGCTCAGCTCGGGTTCGGTGTAGTGGGTGAAGTGGTCGGCCTTGAACGTCATCAGAGGCCGGCGAGACCGATAGTCGAGCAGGTCGTCGATCGCGAACGACGCCACCAGCTCGCTGTCCAGCTTGCTCGTGAGGTGCTTGGCCGCCAGCCGGATCGCGTGGCCGGCGTCGGAGAAGCCCTCCAGGGCGTGAATCAGAACCGGTCCCTCGCCGTCCTCCGACATCAGCTGCGGCGCCGGAACCTCCAGCTCGTACATGCCGCTCTGCTCGACTTCGTAGTGCCGGCCCAGGTCGGGACTGTTGTCCGGGTAGTCGGCCATCGCCTTCGCCTCCTCATTGTGCGGATCGCAACGGATCGCACCGTCCATTTTCCCCCACCGGGGGCCGCACGCCGAAAACGGTGCGCGCATGTGGTGGACAACGTACGGGGGCGTCGTCGGAATTCCGCGGCGCCGACGGCGTTCGCTGAACGAGAAATGGGCTTTCGGTGCGGCCTCAGCTGCGGAATTGCTGCAGGGCCCGCATTTTATTCATCACGTCCAGTGCGGCGTTCTTGTATGCCTCGGAGAAGGTCGGGTAGTTGAACACGGCGTCCACCAGGTATTCCACCGTGCCGCCGCATCCCATGACGGCCTGGCCGATGTGCACCATCTCGGTCGCGTTGGTGCCGAAGATGTGCACGCCGAGCAACGTCAGGTCGGTGGTGGAGACCAGCAGCTTGAGCATGCCGTAGGAGTCACCGGCGATCTGACCGCGGGCCAGCTCGCGATACCGAGCCACCCCCACCTCGTAGGGGATCGTGCTGCGGGTCAGTTCCAGTTCGGTCGCCCCCACATAGGAGACCTCTGGGATCGAGTAGATCCCGATCGGCTGCAGGTCGGTGATCCCGTCGGTCGGCTCGCCGAATGCGTGGTAGGCGGCTAACCGGCCCTGCTCCATCGACGTCGCCGCCAGGGCCGGGAAGCCGATCACATCACCGACGGCGTAGATGTGCTCGACCGAGGTCTGGAACATCTCGTCGACGACGATGCGGCCCCGCTCATCGGTCGCCAGGCCCGCGTTGGCCAGGTCGAGGTGGGCGGTGTGGCCGTGGCGCCCGGCCGAGTACATCACCGTCTCGGCGGGAATCTGCTTGCCGCTGGCCAATGTGGTGACGGTGCCGCTCGAACTGACGTCGACGGCGGTCACCTCCTCGCCGAACCGGAAGGTGACGGCCAGGTCGCGCAGGTGAAAACGCAGGGCTTCGACGACTTCTGGGTCGCAGAACTCCAGCATCGAGTCTCGTTTCTCCACCACCGTCACTCGGGTGCCCAGCGCCGCGAACATCGAGGCGTACTCGATCCCGATCACACCGGCGCCGACGACCACCATCGAGGCCGGGATGAATCGCAGGTCGAGGATCCCGTCGGAGTCCAGCACTCGTTCCTCGTCGAACGTGACGCCGGAGGGACGGACCGGCTTGGTTCCGGTGGCGATCACGATGTAATCGCCTGTGATCGTGGTCTTCTCGGCACCACTATGGCCCTCGACGACGATCGTGTGCGGGTCGATGAATCGGCCGTGGCCCAGGAGCAGGTCGACGCGGTTGCGCATCAACTGGTTGCGTACCACCTCCGTCTCCTTGCCGATCACATGCTGGGTGCGCGCCAGCAGATCGGCTGGAGTGATCTTGTCCTTGACCCGGTAGCTGGCGCCGTAGAGGTCGCGCTGGTTCATCCCGGTCAGGTACAGCACCGCCTCGCGCAGTGTCTTGGACGGGATGGTTCCGGTGTTCACGCAGACGCCGCCTATCATCCGGCCGCGTTCGACCACGGCGACCGACTTGCCGAGTTTGGCTGAGGCGATGGCGGCCTTCTGCCCTCCTGGACCTGAACCGATGACGATGATGTCGTACTCGCGCTTCGAATCCATGACACAGACACTTACGCCCATTCGCCAGCTGATGCATCTCGAACACCATCTGTTCACAGTTGCCGGTTCATCCCCAACCTGGTGGGCGGGCGGGCGTGCGCGCGCCCCCGATGACGGGGGTGGTCGTCAACGTTGCTGCCATGACAACCAAGCAACCGGAATTCACGCTGAACCGGCCCGGAGCCCTCATCGCTGCGCTGCCGGCCATCCTCGGCTTCGTGCCGGAGAAATCCCTGATCCTGGTGGCGCTCGACGGCGGCGAACTGGGCTCGGTGCTGCGGGTCGATCTGTCTGACGCGCTCGTGGACACCGTGGGGCGGCTCGCCGATGTCGCCGCGGCCGCTGTTCCGGCAGCAGCCATCGCGGTGATCGTCGACGCCGCGGGGGCGCGCTGCCCGGTCTGCAACGACCAGCACCGCCGGCTGATCGCCGCGCTGGGCGAGGAGCTGTCTGGCCACGGCATCGTGCTGCTCGGCGCGCACGTGGTGGATCAGGTGGCGCACGGTGGGCGGTGGCACTGTGTCGACGGGTGCGGGGTCGGCGGCCCGGTCGACGATCCGGAGGCATCGCCGCTGGCGGCCGCCGCAGTGTTGGAGGGCAGGCGGCTGTACGCCCGGCGAGCAGACTTGCAGGCGGTCATCACTCCCGATGACGCGGCACGTTGTGCCGCGGTGGCCGCGGCGATCGACGACTGTGCGGCGCAGTGGGCGGCGGGGGAGGGCGATGCCCGGGACCGGGCCCGCCGCGATGTCGAACAGGTGTTGGCCGCCATCGTCGCGCTGGCGGGCGGCCGGGAGCCAACCGCGGCGGAGCTGGCCCGGCTCGGATGCCCGCTCACCGATGTGCTGGTCCGGGACACCCTGTGCGCGTTGGCAATCGGCGAGCGCGCCGATGAGGCCGAGCGGCTTTGGTCGGCATTGGCCCGGTCCTTGCCGGAGCCGTGGCGGGCCGAGGCGCTGGTTCTACTGGCGTTCAGCGCCTACGCGCGTGGCGACGGGCCGCTGGCCGGGGTCTCGCTGGACGCGGCCCTGCGCAGCAAGCCAGGGCACCGGATGGCGGGCCTGCTCGACACCGCGCTGCAGTCGGGACTGCGGCCGGAGCGGATCCGTGGACTGGCAGACACCGGCTACCGGCTCGCTCAGCAGATCGGGGTGCAACTGCCGCAACGGCAGGGGCTCGGTCAGCAGGCTGGATGAGGCGGCTGCGTCAGACCTTCTGGACCTTCACGGCATGCGCCATCTCGAAGGGAAGGCTCACGTCGGTGTGGCCGGGGATCACGATGGTCACGCCGTCGTCGCCATCGGCCTGCACGGTGACCCTGGCGTCGGGCACCACGCCGGCCTCCTTGAGTCGCGTGATCAGGTCGATGTCGCCCTGGACGTGCTCGGTGAGCTGACGCACCACCACCGCCACCGGGGAACCGGCCGGCAACTCGGTCAGCCGTACCAGATCAGAATCCCAACCGGCAGAGCCCATGCCGAAGCCGAGATCCGGCAGGCCGGGGATGGGGTTGCCGAACGGCGACGTGGTCGGGTTGTCGAGTACCTGAACCAGGCGGCGCTCGACGTCCTCGCTCATCACGTGTTCCCAGCGACAGGCCTCGGCATGCACCTCTTCCAGCGGCAGTCCGATGATGTCGACGAGCAGGCGCTCAGCCAGTCGGTGCTTGCGCATCACCGAGACGGCCAGGGTGCGGCCTTTCTCGGTGAGTTCGAGGTGACGGTCGCCGGCCACTTTCAGCAGGCCGTCGCGTTCCATCCGGGACACCGTCTGGCTGACTGTCGGACCACTTTGTTCCAGTCGCTCGGCAATCCGCGCCCGCAGCGGGGTGACACCCTCTTCCTCAAGGTCGTAGATCGTCCTGAGGTACATCTCGGTGGTATCAACCAGGTCATTCATTCGGCACCTTCCGTCGCAGCTGAGTCTACTTCGGCAGCCACGCACACGGTTAGCGAGCGACGTCCGGCACTCCGGCCGATAACGCACGTCCGGCGGGCCACCGAGATCGGCGGCCCGCCGGAGCGGGGGACAGCGGCCCTAGACCGGCGTTAGCTGGCGTACGAGCGCAGTCGATCGGCGCGCTCGCCGTGCCGCAGCTTGGCCATCACCTCGCGCTCGATCTGGCGGACCCGCTCGCGAGACAGACCGAACAGCTTGCCGATCTGGTCCAGCGTGCGGGGCTGGCCGTCGTCGAGGCCGAATCGCAGCCGGATCACCTGGTGCTCGCGTTCGTCCAGCGTGGCCAGCACACTGCGGATATCAGTGTGCAGCAGCTCGGAGATCACCGCGTTCTCCGCGGACATCGCCTCGGAGTCCTCGATGAAATCGCCCAGCGGAGCCTCCTCGTCAGAGCCGACCGGCATGTCGAGGCTGACCGGGTCGCGGCTGTGCTCGAGCAGGTCGTTGATCTTCTCCGCCGGAATGCCAGACTCGGCGGCGAGCTCCTCATCGGTGGCTTCGCGGCCCAGCTGTTGGTGCATCTCGCGCTTGATCCGAGCCAGCTTGTTGACCTGTTCGACCAGGTGGACCGGCAGCCGGATGGTGCGGCTCTGATCCGCCATCCCACGGGTGATGGCCTGGCGGATCCACCAGGTCGCATAGGTGGAGAACTTGAAACCCTTTGCGTAGTCGAACTTCTCCATCGCCCGGATCAGCCCCAGGTTGCCTTCCTGGATCAGGTCCAGAAGTGGCATGCCCCGGCCGGTGTAGCGCTTGGCCAGTGAGACCACCAGACGCAGGTTGGCCTCCAGCAGGTGCCGGCGGGCGGCTTCGCCGTCTCGAACCACCGCGGCGAGTTCGCGCTTGCGCTTCTCGCCAAAACGCTTGCGGGTGTCGAGCAGGTGCTGGGCGTACAGTCCGGCCTCGATCCGCTTGGCGAGCTCTACCTCGTCGGCGGCATTGAGCAAGGCTGTCTTGCCGATCCCGTTGAGGTACACCCGCACCAGATCTGCGGCTGGGCTCTGCGAGTCCAGATCGCCGTCGATCCGACTGGTGGTGGCATCTGCCTTTGCCATTGCGGCCTCCCATTGATCGGCTTCTGCTGTCACACGTGTCAACGCCCGACATGCGTGCAGAGTTCCCGGCCGATCGCTTTTCCACACCTCTTGACGTGCGGAAATACGGCAATGACTTTGAGAATGTGCTAAGAACCGGTACCGTACGGCGCTTCGCCGGCGGTGCTGCCGCCCGATTCCGGTCCCTTCGGCCGTTCCAGGGCCGGGCGGGTGCCGGTGGGGAACAGCGGCGTGTGTGTGGGAGCCGCCTCATACCGGCGAGGCTCCTCGGCGCTGCGGGGCGGCCGATCGTTGGCGATCAGCACGGCCATCCACGGCAGCGGGATCGACGCCACCAGAATCAGCACGGAGATCAGGCCGTTGTGCCAGATTCCGTAGGCGACCGCGGCCAGGATCAGCGCAGGCACCCGGAACGCCATCAAGGTCAGGTACTTGCGTACCCGCTCGCGGTGCTGCTGCTCGTAGGACGGGGCGGCCGCAGTGATCAGGACAGGTCGGCCGTCATCGTCGAAACCCAGCTCGGGGCCGTGCTTCATCACTCCACTGTCCCACACGAGCGATTCGGTGGCACGCGGGGTTTTGGATCATCTCCAGTTCTGGGCACAATGGGGACATGGGCATACAGACCGACACCCTCGAACGCACCGATTCCGAGGAACGCGTCGATGACGGGACCGACGGCGACACCCCGAAGTATTTCCACTACGTCAAGAAGGACAAGATCGCCGAGAGCGCGGTCATGGGCACGCACGTGGTGGCGCTGTGCGGCGAAGTCTTCCCGGTGACCAAGTCGGCCAAGCCGGGCTCCCCAGTCTGCCCGGACTGCAAGAAGATCTACGCGACCCTCAAACAGGCTTGACCGGATCGGTGGCGCCATTGTCGGGGTCGGCTCGGACGCGCCCTGACACCACCCACCTACGCAGCTGGTGGAGGTGGGTGGGCTGCGCGGGCCACTCCTCTTGGACCGCCGCGTTCAGCTCTGCGCCCAGCATGATGGCGAAGCCGAGTAGGAACGCGAACAACAGGAAGGCGATCGGCGTCGCCAGCGCTCCATAGGTGTAGCCGGTGCTGGTGATGTAGCGCAGGTAGATCCGCAGCCCCATCGTGGCCACGACGAACACCGTGGTGGCCAGCAGTGCGCCGAACACCAGGCGATGTGAGGGCAGCGGCTTAGGCAGCGACACCCGATAGAGCACGGTCACCGCCAGCAGCAGGCCCAACACCAGCGCCGGGTAGTAGCCGAACCGCAGCACGTCGGTCCACTGGGCCGGTAGATGCTCGGCAACCGCGTGCGGGCCCAGGGCGGCCAACGGTGCGGTGGCCACGGCGATCACCAGCATCGCGACGTAGAGACCCAACGCAAAGAAGCGTTGTCGCACCGGATGCCGCAGCGGAGTCTGATCGTGGGCCTCGACTACCGAGTCGACGAACGCCGAGATCGCCGAGGAGCCGGCCCACAACGAGATCACGAATCCCAATGAGACCACCTCGCCGCGGGCATTGGCCACAATGTCCCGCACGGTCGGCTCGATGATCTCCACCACGACGTTCTTCGAGAAGAAGCTGCTGGCCATGCCGATCAGCCGGTCCTGGATGGTGGTCAGCGTGTCCGGTCCGAACAGCGGCGCCACATAGGACAGACTGCCCAGCATTCCCAGCAGCAACGGTGGCAGCGACAACACCGACCAGAAACCGGCCTGCGCCGATTCGGCGAAGATCGAATCGTCCCAGCTCTTGACCAGGGTGCGACGCGCAATACGCAGCAGGTGATGACGGGAAGGTCTGCGGATCTGGTCACTCATGACCAGCCCAGCATTCCTGACGGGTGCTGCTATTGCACAATCGCGCAGACGGGCGTGTTGCGTATCGGCTCTGGTTACGCCTCAGCCGTCGCGCTGACCTGAATCACGGCAGCCAACTCAATCAGCTTGGCTTCGTGCTCGTTGGCGTGATGCTGGCAGAAAAGAAGTTCCGCACCGGAGGGCAGCGTGGCTCGTACCCGTGCGGCAGCACCGCACCGGTCGCATCGATCAGCCCGAGTGAGTTCGGGACTGGTCAGAGTCGCGTTCATGGGCTCCTCCGTTCTCGCGGTTGTTCTCAAGTGTGTCAGACGCTTGCGCGTTCGGCGTTGTTCCCCGGTTCGGCTGTGTCGTGTCTCACCCCGCCAAGCCGTGCGGCAGGATCGGTGCCATGACACGATCGCCGATCCCGTCCGGTGCGCTGGTGCACCTGTGCAGTGCCGACGACTGGGCGCAGGCGCAGGCGTCCGGGGCGCTGCGTCCGGAGTCGTTGGGCAGTGTGGGATTCGTGCACATGTCGACCCCGCAGCAGGTGCACCTGCCCGCGAATCGGCTGTATCGAGGCTGCACGGATCTGGTGTTGCTGCACGTGGATCCGGCCAAAGTCGGCGCACCGGTGCGCTGGGAGCCGGGCGTGCCGAGCGATCCGGAGGCCATGCTCTTCCCGCACCTGTACGGGCCGTTGCTTACCTCGGCGGTGATCGGTGTCAGTGATTATCGGCCCGGCCCGGACGGCGTGTTCGCTCCGGCGGGTTGAGGTTGAACGGGGTGGTCGGCTTGGCTGCCGACGCCCGAGTGAGTTCGCTACGGGCGAACGTGGTTTGCGCCCGGTTGATCAAAATGGCGGGCACTCGCGGCCAGGCGGCGGCGACCGCGTTGATCGCGTCGAGGACCGCGGGATTCAGGTCGGCCTCGGGCGGTACCCGGTGGCCGTGGGTGGCAGCACGCTTCAACAACGCGGCGAAAGTCGCCCGCGACGCATCATCCGTCGGCATGCTGGGCGATCCTACGCCGCGGCGCAGGCGTCGGTGCTTAGACCGCTCGGGCCTCGACGATGGCCAGCGGGCTGGTGGTGGGCACCACGCGCTGCACTTCGAATCCCGCCTGGGACAGCAACTCGGCGTACTCCCGCCGGGTGCGTTCCTGCCCGCCACCGGCAACCAGCATCTCCAAGTCGAGCACGAGACCCAGGTGGGCGGGCGCACCCTCGGGCAGCACCATCTCGAACAGCAGCACCTTGCCGCCGGGCGCGATGGCGGCCCGAACATTGCGCAGAATCGCCAAGGACTGTTCGTCGTCCCAGTCGTGGATGACGGTCTTGAGCAGATAGGTGTCGCCGCCGGCGGGTACCGACTCGAAGAACGACCCGCCCTGGATGTCGCAGCGTGACGCCACCGCGGCGGTGGAAGGGCCCGCGCCGGCGACCACCTGCGGTAGATCGAACAGCACACCGCGGGCATCGGGCGCCTGACGCAACACCGCGGCCAGCAACGCGCCGTGGCCGCCACCCACATCCACGATCAGCTTGCTGGCGCTGAAATCGTATGCAGGAACAGCGCTTTCGATCGCGACCGCAGACGCTCCGGTCATGGCGTCGTTGAAGACCTGCGCCAGTTCGGGGTCGGTGTCGGTGTACTCGAAAAACGACATTCCTCGAACTTTGCTGACGGCGGTCTCACCCGTCCGTACGGAGTGCTCCAGGTTCGACCAGTGCTCTCGGTGCTTCGGGTGGCCGATGAACGCGATCATCGGGGCCACACTGGCCGGATTGTCCGAGACCAGGGGCCGCCCGGTGCGGGTCAGCGCGAACCGGCCGTCGCGACGTAGTTTGAGCACCGACTGGCTGGCCAAGGCGCGCATCAACCGGTAGGTGGCACGGGGGTTGGTGCCCACCCGGTGGGCGACCTCGTCGGCGGTCAACGGACCGTCGGCGAGGGCATCGGGGATCCCCAGTCGCACCGCAGCACTGAGGGCCTGGGTCAGCCATCCGCCGAACCCCAGCTCGATGACGGCGACGGAGGCGGGGACGGTGGCCTGGCGCAGGCGCTGCAGACCACCACGAAACGCGTTGACAGCACTGAGCACTACTGACGGGGGTGTCTTCGCCATCGTCGTGCCGCTAGTCGAGGTAGTCGCGCAGGACCTGAGACCGGCTGGGGTGCCGCAACTTCGACATCGTCTTCGACTCGATCTGACGGATGCGCTCGCGCGTGACGCCGTAGACCTGGCCGATCTCGTCAAGGGTGCGCGGCTGGCCATCGGTGAGGCCGAACCGCAGCCGCACCACGCCGGCCTCACGCTCGGAGAGCGTCTCCAGCACTGACTGCAGCTGATCCTGCAACAGGGTGAACGACACGGCGTCGACGGCTACTACAGCCTCGGAGTCCTCGATGAAGTCACCGAGCTGCGAGTCGCCCTCATCGCCGATGGTCTGGTCCAGCGAGATGGGCTCACGGGCGTACTGCTGGATCTCCAGCACCTTCTCCGGGGTGATGTCCATCTCCCGGGCGAGTTCCTCGGGGGTGGGCTCGCGGCCCAGGTCCTGCAGCAGCTCACGCTGGATGCGGCCGAGCTTGTTGATCACCTCGACCATGTGCACCGGAATGCGGATGGTGCGTGCCTGGTCGGCCATGGCACGGGTGATGGCCTGGCGGATCCACCAGGTGGCGTAGGTGGAGAACTTGTAGCCCTTGGTGTAGTCGAACTTCTCCACCGCGCGGATCAGGCCCAGGTTGCCTTCCTGGATCAGATCCAGGAACGCCATCCCGCGGCCGGTGTAACGCTTGGCCAGCGACACCACCAGTCGCAGGTTGGCCTCGAGCAGGTGGTTCTTGGCGCGGTCGCCATCGCGACAGATCCAGGCCATGTCACGCCGGTAGGCGACCGCCAGCTTCTCGCCCTTTTCGGTGTGCTCGGCCATCTTCTGGGTGGCGAACAGGCCTGCCTCGATCCGCTTGGCCAGCTCGACCTCTTCTTCGGCGTTGAGCAGCGCGACTTTGCCGATCTGCTTGAGGTAGGCACGCACCGAGTCGGCGGAGGCGGTGAGCTCGGCGTCCTTGCGGGCCTGCCGCAGCGCCTCGGATTCCTCTTCGTCCCAGACGAAGTCGCCGGAGGCCTTGTCCTTCTCGCTCGGTTCGGTGATCTCGTCGTCGTCGCCCTCTTCGCCGTCCTCGGCCGAGTCCGCAGACGCGCCCGACGCGGCGCCGTTGCCCTCGCCAGCAGAGTCGGTGTCGTCGTCGTCGAGTTCGTCCAGGCTCAGGTCGGCCTCGTCGATGTCGTCAGCACCGGGCTCGCCGTCCAGCTCTACTTCGGTGTCGAGATCCTCGGGCGCCAAGTCACCGTCGACGTTCTTCGCGCCGGCCTTGGTGGCCTTGACGGCCTTCTTCGCCGGACCCCGGGTTGCGGGCTTGGCCGCGCCGGCGGCCGACTTGGTTGCCTTCTTGGCGGGCGCTGCCGCCTTGGTGGCCTTGGCTGCGGTCCGCTTGGCGGGCGCTGCGGCGGCGGCTTTGGCGGGAGCCTTGGCAGACGACTTCACGGCCGCTTTGGCGGGCGCCTTGGTGGTGCTGCCCTTCTTGGGCTCCTCAGTCGCCGGCTGTGCCTTGCTCGCTGCCACGTCCACCCCTTCGGTCGGACTGACTTTCGGGTTGCAGCGTCGTGCGCAACCGAAAGTGTCGGGTATGTCGAATGTCGGCTCTATTTCAGTTGGTGATCAACTGGGATAGTCGCCGCTATCGGTTAGGCGGCCGCCGTCGACCATTGTAACGACAGAGTGAGGCGGTAATCGCCGAGCGGCCGTTATTCAGCGGGTCACGTCGGCCGACGACGCCATTGCGGCCCCAACAATCCCCGCGCTGTTCTGCAGTGTGGCGGCGACCACCGGGGTTCGGTTGGTCAGTAGCGGCACCCACCGATCGGCTTTGCGGCTGATACCGCCGCCGACGATGATCAGGTCCGGGCAGAGCGCGTCTTCGACCGCCGTCAGCACCATGGTCACCTGCTTGGCCCATTTCTCCATGGACCAGTTCTTGCGCTCCTTGACCGACGCGGCGGCCCGGTGTTCGGCTTCCTTGCCGCCCACCTCGATGTGGCCGAGTTCGGTGTTGGGCAGCAGCTTTCCGTTGTGGATCACCGCTGAGCCGATACCGGTCCCGAAGGTCAGCAGCACGACCACGCCGCTGTTGTTCTTGCCCGCCCCGAAGCGTTCCTCGGCGAGCCCAGCGGCGTCGGCGTCGTTGAGGATGACGACCTGCTGACCGTCGAGTTGGGCGGCGATCGTGTCCTGCGCGTTCAGCCCGATCCAGGACTTGTCCACGTTGGCGGCGGTCTGCACGACGCCGTTGACCACCACGCCGGGATAGGTGACACCCAGTGGGCCGGTCCAGCCGAAGTCCCGGACAACCGCTGCCACGGTCTGGGCGACCAACACCGGTGTGGCGGGGCTCGGCGTGGGGAGCTTGAACCGCTCGCCGATCAGCGCGCCGGTGTCCAGGTCGACAACGCCACCTTTGATGCCGCTACCGCCCACATCGACGCCGAAGCCCCGTCGCTGCCGCCGTGCGCCGGCGATCGGACGGTCCTCGATCGGGGAAGGAGCGGGGTCGGTGCCGGTCATCGGATCTCCTCTTCGGCGATCGTTCGTCAGCAGGTGCCGGAATGAATCTTGGTCAGCAATGCGGGGTCGGGCAACCCGGTGGCGTCCGGACGCAAACCGGCCAGCGCGGCTTCGATGTCATCGCTGTGGGCCAGGCTGATGAAGTCGCCGCCGACCGCCAGATCCACCGAATCGTCGGCGCGGTCGTCGCGGAACAGTTCCGTGCACGGCGCCACCAACCACAGTGCTGCCGCGGCGGCTTGGCCCGCCGGTCCGAAGCGGATCTGGCCCTGGCAGTCCAGCCGGTCGTCGGCGTAGATGGGGTCGTTGGCGGCGGTCGGTTGGGCGAAGCCGTCGTCGCGCAGCGCATCGGCGACATCGGCGGCCTGCCCGGCTCGCCCGCTGGCGTTGAGGACTCGGGCTTTGATGTCGGACAGCTTGGCCGGGGTGGTGCTGACCATGGCGGCGCGGGGCACCTGGGTGCCCAGGCGCGGCTGGTCGGGCTCGGTCGGCGCCGACGGGGCATTGCACACCGCGATTTCATGGACGTCGGCCGGCCGGGTAAGCGCCACCCCCCATGCCAAGGCGGTCAGCAGCGCCAGCGCAGCCAAGGCGTAGGCGGCCGGTCGGTTGTTGCGTCGCCGGAACGGTCGACCGTGCTTGTCGAACTCGGTACCGGTAGTGATTTGCGCGACCACGTACGCACTCTAGAGGGCGTTCGCGCCGCCGATCACCGTGGTCAGCAATACAATGTGACGTAAATCACACTTTATCTGACGACAATCCGGGCACGAATCATTTGGTGGATGCGTTCGACGCTGGTACAAAGCTCGCGCAGGGTTTCGAGGGGACTTGAGGGGATGAAGACCATGGCTACCGATTACGACGCCCCGCGGCGTACCGAGACCGACGACGTTTCCGAGGATTCGTTGGAGGAACTCAAGGCGCGGCGTAACGAGGCGCAGTCCGCTGTGGTCGACGTCGACGAGTCAGAATCGGCCGAGTCGTTCGAGCTGCCGGGCGCTGACCTGTCCGGTGAAGAGCTGTCGGTGCGTGTCGTGCCGAAGCAGGCCGACGAGTTCACCTGCTCGAGCTGCTTCCTGGTTCAGCACCGCAGCCGTCTGGCCAGTGAGAAGAACGGTGTGATGATCTGCACCGACTGCGCGGCCTGACCGGACGCGTCCCGCTCAATCCTGCCTAGCGCCTGCCTGCGTCGCGCTGGCGGTCGTCGTTAGGCCTGCAATGCCGCCAGGACCCGCTGCGGATTGCGGCAGCTGACCAGCCAGTACGGCGTCGGGTCGTCGGGATCATCCAGGACGACCAAGATCATGGGCCCCACCCAGCCGCGATGGACGACATATGCCGCCGGATCGAGCTGGCGGCCCAGCGCTGCGGATTTGGCCGACCTCGGGACCTCGGCGCAGCGTGCGATCGCCGTTGCGGGCAGGTGCGCGTCGCCGGCCCACAGCTGCGTTTCCCCGCTGTTTTCGATGACTCGCACCTTGATGCGTCCCAGCCACAGCAGGGCGCCGACGGTGATCGCGAAGAACACCGCGAACGGCAGCCAGCCGGGCAGCGTGCGCAGGCCCAAGCGGACTTCGTAGGCCATCAGGCCATTGCCCAAGAACCCCAGTGGCCACCACCACCACGGCACCCACAGCTGTTCGCTGCAGCGCACTGTCTGCGATGCCCGATGGTTCAGGCGCGATCCCGACATCCGGCTAAGAGTAGTCTTGCGCCTCGTGTCACCCAGTCTTGCGGTTGTTCGTCTGGATCCGGATCTTCCGTTGCCGAGCCGTGCTCACGCCGGCGATGCCGGCGTCGACCTCTTCAGTGCGGTCGACGTCGAGTTGGGCCCGGGTCAACGTGCCCTGGTACCTACCGGGATCGCGGTGGCAATTCCTTTCGGCATGGTCGGCCTTATCCACCCTCGGTCGGGTTTGGCTGCGCGGGTGGGCCTTTCGATTGTCAACACTCCCGGAACCGTCGACGCGGGCTATCGTGGTGAGATAAAGGTCTCGTTGATCAACCTGGACCCGGCGACGCCGATCGAGATCAACCGCGGCGACCGGATCGCTCAATTGCTGGTGCAGCGGGTCGAGCTTCCGGAACTGGTCGAGGTGAGTTCGTTCGACGAGGCCGGGCTGGAACCAACGACCCGCGGTTCCGGTGGACACGGGTCCTCGGGTGGGCACGCGAGCTTGTGATGACGTGTACGGCAGAGTGATGAAGATGGGCGGCTGTGATGGCATTCGGTAGGGGTAAAGGCAAAGGCGCGGCCGACGAGCCGACGAGCGCCGGGCCGGAAGCCTCCGGAGAAGCGGACGAGTTCGACTCCGATGCAGAGGTGCTGGACGGCCCCTTCGACATCGAGGATTTCGACGATCCCGCGGCGGCGACGACGGCTCGACTGGACCTGGGTTCGGTGCTGGTGCCGATGCCGGCGGGCGCTCAGGTCCAGGTCGAACTGAGCGAAGCGGGCGTTCCCAGTGCGGTGTGGCTGGTGACGCCCCACGGCCGGTTCAACATCGCCGCCTACGCGGCGCCCAAATCGCCGGGTCTGTGGCGTGAGGTGGCCGGTGAGCTGGCCGAGGCGCTGCGCAGGGACAACGCGATGGTCAGCATTGTGGACGGTCCGTGGGGCCGTGAGGTGCTCGGTTCGGCGACCGGCGCGGTTCGGTTCATCGGTGTCGACGGCTACCGCTGGATGGTGCGCTGCGTGATCAACGGTCGACCCGACACCATCGACGTGCTGGCCCAGCTGGCGCGAGACGCGCTGGCGGACACGGTCGTCCGGCGCGGCGATACGCCGCTGCCGGTGCGCACCCCGTTGCCGGTGCGATTGCCCGAGCCGATGGCCGAGCAGTTGCGGGCGGCCGCGGCGCAGCAGGCCGCGGCGCAGCAGGCGGCGGCCGAACAGGCCGCAGCCCAGCAGGCCGCCGCTCTGGAGCAGGCCGCCATGTTCGGCGGCGGTGGCGACGTGCCGCCCGCGCCGGCCGCACGCCGCAGCGTGGAGGGATCCGCGATGCAGCAGTTGCGCACTATCACCGGCGGTTAGCTGGCTGTAGGTCGTGTCAAGTGGGTATGCGGCCGTGGTGGATTGGCGTCCCGGCTTGGGGCGCTGACGTTGGGTGATCGTCGGTGTGCTCGTTGGGGGCGGGTGCCTGGCG
>Ga0153956_1000071_pt1 | contig 126177 bp, 91 predicted proteins | sample TSFL040MetaG_FD_104704 | JGI IMG/M metagenome (GOLD analysis project Ga0153956, IMG submission 104704) | Attine ant fungus gardens microbial communities from Florida, USA - TSFL040 MetaG | ecosystem: Host-associated > Fungi > Mycelium > Unclassified | place: USA: Florida, Wekiwa Springs... | reverse complement strand
TGAAGGGAGAAATCTGTATTGAAGACACACTTCAGTTCGCGGAGCCGGAGCGTCTCGCTGTGCGGATACTTACCCTGACGCAACGCCTCCAACTTGCCCACCGAAAGGAAGGGTGAAGCCAGCGACATGCCAGGCAGCGTTGCGTGCTTGTCCAGCATGTGCGCCCAGGGGCCAAGACGGGTGTGCAGCGAAACCACGATGGCCTCGCGCAGAGGATCGATCGCCGGGTTCGTTACCTGAGCAAAACGCTGGCGGAAGTAGGCGTAGATCGGTCGCGGCGTACGTGCCAGCGGTGCCAGGGGAGCATCGTCGCCCATCGACCAGACGGCGTCCTTGCCGTCGGTCGCCATCGGCGTCAGGATCATCCGGACGTCTTCCTTGGAATAGCCGAAGTTCTTCTGCGCCTGCGCGATGGCGGCGAAATCGGTGGCAGGCAGGTCAACCCACTCCGCCGAGATGGTGGTGTCGTCGATCAGTGCAGCATAGGAGCCGTCCTCGTCGAACAGATCGAGCAGTTCCTCGTTCTCGTAGATCTTCTGCTTCTCCAGATCGACAACGAGCATCTGGCCGGGACCAAGGCGTCCGCTGTGAACCACCTTCTCCGGATCGAGATCGACCAGACCGGCCTCAGAGCCAGCCACCACCATGCCATCCGACAGGATGGCATAACGGCAGGGGCGAAGTCCGTTACGGTCAAGCGCCGCGCCCACGTAACGACCATCGGCGAAACCGAGTGCAGCAGGTCCGTCCCACGGCTCCATGGTGTCGCGATGATATTTCAGGAACGCCGATTCGCGATGAGAGACAGCCGGCGGCAGCAGAACACGCACAGCTTCGGCAATGGTGTAACCATTGCGTGTCAACAATTCGACGGTCTCATCCAGAGAGGTGGAGTCCGTGCCGTCCTTGGTCAGAATCGGCTGAAACTCTGCGGGCAGCGTGGAGTAACGTGCTTCCATGCGGACGCGGTTACCCCATACAGTGTTGATCTCGCCGTTGTGCGCCAGCATGCGTCCCGGCTGCGCGCGATGCCAGGCAGGCGTGGTGTTCGTCGCGTAGCGCTGGTGGAACATCGCATAGGGTGTGACGTAATTCTCGTCCTGCAAATCCGGGAAGAACTCCGGCAGCAGCTTGCCGCTGCACATGGACTTGTAAACAATCTTGTTCTTCGAGAGCGAGGCAATATAACCCGAGGTCTCGCCTGCTTCAAACTTGCGTTCGAAGGCTTTGCGCGCCAGGAACAAGCTGTTCTCCAGATCGGCTACATCACCCGTCACCAGCACATGGCGAACCTCCGGCATAGTGCCGAGAGCAATCTCTCCCAGAACCGCAGGCTTCACCGGCACATCGCGCCATGCGAGCACAGTCAGCCCCTGTTCCTTCAGGCATGCGTCCAGAATGTCGCAGGTATTAGCTCCCTTTTCCGTAACAAACACCACACCCACGCCAAGAGGCTTGTCCGCGGCCAGTGAAACACCGGTTGCCTCCAAGAAAAAATCGCGAGGGATGGCAGTAAGAATGCCTACGCCATCGGAACTCTTACCATCAGCCGCTACTGCGCCACGGTGCGCCAAACGCGCAAGTGCGGTCAGAGCGTCTTTCAGAACCTTGTACGACGGTTTATTCCCCGAATCCGCAACAAAACCAACACCACAGGAATCGTGGTCGAAACGCGGATCGATGAGAGAGCGAACGGGACGACAACCGCTCTCCATTTCACGACGGAGGGCTGAAACTTTGGTAGTCATAACTCATTCTACTGCGCAAAATCCCCGCTGGGGAAGCGGGTGGCGCATGTTCTTTCTGTAAGGATGCCTAACCACGTCTTCCACGTGAGAAGAAAAACACAGCGCACTGGGTTGACGTCAGGTCTATGTATATTTATACATATATATGCATACTTATGCATCTGTCGATTTGCGGCATGCATCAAAAGAAGAGCACAAGGCCAGCCACCGCGGGTGGCTTGTTTTCTTGGCTGCGCATAGCAGATGTTATAGCTCCCCGGGATATTCGATCGACTTATGAAACAGCAGCGGCAATCGGCAATTCGTGAACTTCTGGTAGCCACCAGCGTCCTCTCGCAGGACGAACTTCGGCGCAAGTTGCAGAAGCGCGGATTCACCGTAACCCAGGCCACCCTGTCACGCGACTTTCACGAGCTGCGTGTCTACAAGGGACCGAATGGTTATGCGTTGCCGGGCGATGTGGATGAGGAAGACGACGATCCCGGAATCAAGGAAACACTGTTCAATTTCGGACTGGAAGTGAAGCAGGCGCAAAACCTGCTGGTTTTAATTACACGCACCAGCGGAGCACAGCCTGTAGCCGCCGCGCTGGATTACGAAGACTGGCCGGAGATGCTTGGAACCATCGCCGGTGACGACACCGTTCTGGTGATCTGTGGCGACGCGAAAAGCGCGGCCACACTGAAGATACGGATGGAAGAGTTAATCGGATGACCACTGCTGCTTATGAAACGGAACCGCTTGCCACGCTGGCAAAGCTTCCCCGGCCCACAGTTCACACCGCCGTTGCCGGCGTTACCGGCTATGCAGGCGGCGAACTGGCACGCCTGCTGTTGAACCATCCTCGTCTGCGCGAAACGCCTCCTATCTTTCTGGGACGCATGGGCTCCGAGGCCGATGGCACCACTGTGTACGACCTGCATCCGCAGATTGCGAATGCAGAGATCACCGCTCCCGCCGTGGTCCCCTTCACATGGGAGACACTGCGCGACAACAACACAGAGATTCTGTTTCTCGCCACGCCGCACGAACAATCGCGCGAGTGGGTTCCGGCTGCGCTTGAAGCGGGTCTGCGCGTGATCGATCTTTCCGGTGCGTGGCGTCTGGATGATCCGGCGAATGCCGCTGTCTACAAGCTGCACGATGCAAACCCGGCGCTGGCTGCAAAATTACAGGAAGAAGCTGTCTACGGCTGCCCGGAACTGCATCGCGAGGAGATTCGCGAGGCACGCCTGGTTGCCAATCCTGGCTGCTACGCCACCAGTGCGATTCTTGCCCTTGCACCACTGGCAAAGGCAAACGCCATTGACCTGGATCGCGGCATTGTGTGCGATGCGAAGAGCGGCGTCAGCGGCGCAGGCAAAGCGCCTTCGGCAAAAACACACTTCATGTATGCGGCAGACAATCTGTCGGCCTACGCAGTCTTCGGTCATCGCCACATGGGCGAGTTGCTGGAACAGCTTGGGCTTGAGGCGGACCAGATTCAGTTCACGCCGCACCTGCTGCCGATTCCACGCGGCATTCTCACCACCGTCTATGTGCGGTTGAAGGAAAAGACCACAGCAGCCGACGTGGAAGCCATCTTCCGCAACTTCTACACGGGCAGCCCGATGGTGCGTGTGCACCGCGCGGGCGACCTGCCGCAGATTCAGCATGTGGTGCGCAGCAACTACTGCGATCTCGGGTTTGAGCTTGCACCGGATGGAAGGCGGCTTGTCATCGTCTCCTGCGTGGACAACCTGCTGAAGGGTGCATCGGGGCAGGCAGTACAGAACATGAATGTAATGTGTGGTTGGAAAGAATCGGAGGGACTCCTGTGAAGTACGTTGTAAAACTTGGGGGTGCCGCTCTGGAAAAACCCGAACTGCTGCTTGCGATTGGCAAAGCCATTGCAGAGCTGGTTGCGGATGGAAATCAGGTGGCAATCGTACATGGCGGTGGCGTGCAGCTTACAAAAACGCTGCAGGCACTGGGTAAAAAGAGTGAATTTATCAGCGGTCTGCGCGTGACCGATGCGGAGACGCGCGACGCCGCGCTGATGGTGCTGGCAGGACGCGTGAACAAGTCGCTCGTCGCATCGCTAGGCCAGCAGGGACAGGCTGCGGTGGGTATCTGCGGCGGCGATGGTCATGTTTTTCGCGCACGCAAGAAGAAGACCAATCCCGATCTCGGCTTTGTTGGTGAGATTGCCGCGACCGATCCGCGTTGGCTGGAAGCGATCTGGAAGATGGGCGCGGTGCCTGTGATCAGTTCCATTGCGCTTGGCTTCGACGGCGAATACTACAACATCAACGCAGATGAGATGGCGAGCGCCACTGCGGCTGCCACCATGGCCGATGCACTTGTCTTCCTGACCGATGTTCCCGGAGTAAAGGGTGCGGACGGACAGGTATTGCGCTGGCTTTCGCTGCGCGAGATTCCTCAGCTTGAAAAGCAGTCCATCATCTCGGGCGGCATGCTGCCCAAACTGAATGCGTGCCGCGATGCCCTTCTGGCCGGCGTAAAACGCGTTCGTATATTACCCGCAGAAGCTGCAAAAGTATTGCCCGACCTGATCAGCTCGCGCGTCAACGACGGAACGGAGGTCATGGTCGCATGAACACAACTTTGGAACACAGCACCACAAATATTTTGGAATCAAGCAACACAAACATCAACGGAGGCGCAGCAGACATGAACCTTGTTGCAACCCAGGCCGCGGAGAAGAAGCTCCTGCTTCAGACCTATGATCGTCACCCGATTCTTTTGACGCGCGGCGAAGGCGTGCACCTGTTCGACGATGCTGGCAACCGCTATCTCGATCTGCTGAGCGGCATCGGCGTTTCTGCGCTTGGATACAACCATCCTGCGATTACAAAAGCGATCAGCGAACAGGCAACCACGCTGCTGCATACGTCGAACCTGTTCTACCACTCCGGCACAGCCACGCTCGCGCTGAAGCTGACGGAACTGGCAGGCATGGATCGCGTTTTCTTCTGCAACAGCGGCACCGAAGCATGGGAGGCCGCGCTGAAGCTGGCGCGTGCGCATGCAGGACTGCTGCGTGAAGAAGGCAAGACCATCGGCACACGCATTATCGCGATGGAACACAGCTTCCACGGCCGCACGATTGGTGCTGTTTCCACCACGCACAAGCTGAAGTATCGCGAGCCATTCAACCCGGTGATGCCGGATGTGATCTTCGTTCCGTTCAACGATGTGGCAGCACTGCGCGCAGCCTTCGACGAAAACGTATGCGCCATTGCGCTGGAGTGCCTACAAGGCGAAGGTGGCATTCACCCCGTATCGCAGGAGTTCCTCATGGCTGCGCGTGAGCTTTGCAACAGCAACGGCGCACTGCTGCTCTGCGACGAGATTCAGAGCGGCATGGGACGCACCGGCAAGTGGTGCATGTACCAGCACTACGGCATCCAACCCGATGTCACCACGCTGGCCAAGCCACTTGCGGGTGGCCTGCCAATGGGCGCGATGCTGTGCTCGGAAGAAGCCTCGCGCGCCATCACTCCCGGCATGCACGGCACTACCTTTGGCGGTGGCCCCCTGGCCTGCGCCGTGGCGATCGCCGTCATCGACGAGATTCAGAAGTCGAACCTTCTGGCGCATGTCACCGAGGTCAGCAACTACTTCATCGAACAGCTTCGCGGACTTGCAGCCAGGCATGAAAGCATTGTCGAAGTTCGCGGCGCAGGCTTCATGATCGGCATGGAGATGAAGTCGGAAGAGATCGCCAGACAGATCACAGACAGCATGCTCTATGAGCAGCACATCCTCATCAACCGCACCAGCGAGACCGTGCTGCGCTTCCTGCCGCCGTACCTCATCACCAAGGCGGATGTTGACGAGACCATCGCTGCACTGAGCAGCCTGATTAGCAAGGTGGAGACGGCACAGTCCGTACTCGCCGGAGAAAAGATTCATGGGTAGCAAAACTGTTGTTATGGGACAGGCCGCAGGGGCCACCGAAGTTCTGGATATGCCGAAGCCCAAGGTAGCTCTCGGCATTCAATCCGACGCTGGATTTACCGAAGCCGCAAAGAGTCTGCGCGGACGGGATCTCACCTCGATGACCGACCTCTCCGTTCAGGAACTGGCGGCTATCATGGAGCTTGCTCACGCAGTCAAGGCGCATCCGGAAGACTTCAAGCACGCGCTCGATGCAAAGCAGATGGTGCTGATCTTTGAGAAGGCATCGCTGCGTACTCGCCTTACGTTTGAAGCTGCCATCAACACGCTGGGCGGCAACGCTATCTTTGTAGACCAGACGCAGTCACCGCTGGGCGAACGCGAATCGCTGGCCGACGTGGCACACAATCTCGAACGCTGGATGAACGTGATCGTACTGCGCACATACGCACACGACACGGTGACCGAAATCGCCGAAGTCAGCAAAGTGCCGGTCATTAACGCGCTCAGCGACTACGAACACCCCTGCCAGGCGATCACGGACTTCATGACCATCGAAGAACGTTTCGGCACGGCAGAAGGCGTGAAGTTCACCTACGTGGGCGATGGCAACAACGTATGCCATTCGCTGATGCTGTGCGGTGCCCTGCTGGGTGCGCACCTCACCATCTGTACGCCCAAGGGATACGAACCGGAGTTGGAGATTATTCACAAGACCATGGCCATCGCCGAGGATACTGGCGCAACCATCGCCATCGTTCACGATCCGGCGAAGGCAGTGGAAGGCGCGGATGCGGTATATACCGACGTCTGCATCTCGATGGGCCAGGAGAACGAAACCACCAAGCGCACGCCCATCTTCAAGCCCTACCAGGTGAACGAAGCACTGATGGCACACGCCACGGATCACACCATCTTCATGCACTGCCTGCCCGCCCATCGCGGACAGGAGGTGACCGATACCGTCATCGACGGCGAGCAGTCGGTGGTCTTCGATCAGGCGGAAAACCGCATGCACGCGCAGAAGGCTCTGCTGCTGATGCTTCTGGGCGGCGCCAAGCGTATTCCGCGCGATCGCGGCGTAAACGGCAAGCGTCGCCGTACTCTGGCGTAATCTCTGGAACGATTCTCCAAACAGGAGATGCTCTAAAAGATACGGGCGTGGTTCTTCGGAATCACGCCCTGCCTTACACTGGAATCCCCGGATAAATTTCCAACGGATGCAAGAAGTTGAAAGGGACGAACGAGGTCAACCCGCTGTGAGTGAGGAACAACACAAGTCAGAAACCGCCGGCACAAAGATGTGGTCCGGCCGTTTCCGCGAGCCACTGAACAAGGCATTTGAAGAGTGGCAGCGCTCCTTCCCTTTTGACTGGCGACTGATACCGCAGGAGGTGCGAGCCAGCCAGGCGCACGCACGCACGCTTGCCGATGCAGGCATCCTCTCCGCATCGGAATTAAGCGATATTCTGCACGGACTCGACACACTGCTGGCCGATTTCCAAAACGAGGACTTTCGCACCAAAGGCATCTCCGCCATTCCGGAGGATGTGCACCACTTTGTGGAACTGCGTTTGAAGGAGATCATCGGCACCACAGCGTTGAAGCTCCACACGGGACGCAGCCGCAACGAACAGATTGCCACGGATCTGCGCCTCTACGTTCGCGATGCCATCGACCGCGCCATAATGAATCTCATTGCCTGGGCCGATGCTCTTGTGGCTCTGGCGAAGTCTACAGGCAGCCACGCCATGCCCAGCTACACGCATCTGCAACGCGCAGAGCCAGTTCTGGTGGCGCACTGGCTCATGGCCTACTTTGAGATGGCGTTGCGCGACATCTCGCGCTTGCAGGATGCTCGTGCACGCATGAATCTCTGCCCGCTCGGCTCCGGCCCCATTGCCGGTGCGACGCTGAAGCTCGACCGCACCATTGCGGCAAACGAACTCGCCTTCGCGCGTCCTACCTGGAACAGCATGGACGCCACCAGCGACCGCGATTTCGCGCTGGAGTTTTCACAGGTAGCCGCAACCATCGGCCTACATCTGTCACGTTTTGCCGAAGAGATTACCCTGCATGCAACGGCTGAGTTCAACTTTATCGACCTTCCCGAAGCTTTCAGCACAGGCTCTTCCGCCATGCCGCAGAAGAAAAATCCTGACCTGACGGAACTTGTACGCGGCAAGAGCGGCCGCCTGCTGGGTGCAGCCACCACCTTTGCCACCATCCTGAAAGGTCTGCCACTGGCCTACAACAAGGATATGCAGGAGACACAGGAGGCGACCTTCGAAGTCGCTGAAACTCTCGACGGCATGTTGCCTCTGCTCGCACCTTTCACCGCAGCGTTGAACTTCCGCTTTGATCGCATGGAAGAGGCCGCAACTCACGGTTATTTGAACGCGATGGCTGCGGCTACCTATCTTGTGTATAAGGGTGTTCCCTTCCGCACCGCTCACGAAAAAATCGGCAACGCGGTTCGCAGCGCGCTCGACTCCAATCGTGAACTGAACGAACTTACAACCGAGGAATTGAAGCAGTTCGGCGAAGAGTTCGGGCCGGACTTTCAGGATGCCATCACACTCAAGGCAACACTCGACTGCCATGATGTGATCGGCGGAACGGCAACGCATCAGGTGGAACTCTCACTTGCACAGGCACAACAACGCCTGAACACGCTGAAAGAAACGGAGGCAAACCATGGCCTCCTCTAAAGTGCGCAAAGCGCGTCTGCAGGACGCAGCAAACATCTTCGAGCTGGTGAATTCTCTCTCCGGCGACGGCACTCTTCTGCGCCGTCAATACTCGGAGATCTGCGAAAACGTGCGCGATTTCTACGTAGCCGAAAGCGAGGGCGGAATCTTTCTCGGCTGCGGCGCGCTGCATCTGTATGGCCCGCATCTGGCCGAAGTACGCTCGATTGTGATGAAGCCCGAAGCCAAGGGACAGGGCGCAGGCGGCCTTTTAATCAAAGCCCTGATTCAGGAAGCTGAAGACAATGGCGTGCAGACCGTGTGCCTGTTCACACGCATTCCTGACTTCTTTTTCCGTTACGGATTCCGCACCACGATGGATCGCACGGCGCTGCCCGACAAGATTTACAAGGACTGCCAGAAGTGTCCGCGTCTGCATGCCTGCGACGAAGTCGCCATGTTACGCGGCCCTGTACCTCGCGTTGCCGTGCTTGGCCCTGCCAAGATAAAGCAGCCGGAGCTTGTGCCTTTGCAGATTGCATTCACCGGCGCTGACCACTAAATCCATACTTCTATAACGACAAAGCGCAGCATGTATTCATGCTGCGCTTTGTTAATTCATGGCGTCGCTGCCGATATACAAAATAGCGAACTATATTGGGTGCTCGCGTCTCGTTTTTGAGATGTGGGTTTGCAGGATATTCGTGTCTATTCCCTGTTACTTTTCTACTTACCATGCGTGGAAATAGCCATCGCGTTCATGTAGTTGCACACGCACACCAAACAGATCGTAGAGTTTGTCTTCGGTCAGCATCTTGTGGCGCGGCCCATCGTCTACGATGCGGCCATCGCGCATCATCAATACGCGGTTGATTTCGGGAATGATGTCTTCGATGTGATGCGTCACCAGTATCAGGCCCGTTCCCTGCTGTACAAGTTCACGCATCGTGGAACGCAGCTCGGCCTGCGCTGCAATGTCCAGAGCATTGGAAGGCTCGTCAAGCAAGAGCATACGTTCTTCCGCAGTTTCACCACTGCCGACAAGAGCACGCGCAATCATCACACGCTTCTGTTGCCCTGCCGAGAGCGTGCCAAGTTCCTGTTGCGCAAACCTTACCGCACCCACCTGTTCGATTGCCGCTGCAGCTTTTATACGCATTTCCTCTGTCACCACGAGATTTGGCCAGAGAGTTGTCGATGAGAAGAAGCCCGTCAACACAGTATCGAACGCTGTTGTATGGCGAGCGGATTTGCTCGGCGTTTCACTTGTAACCACGCCCAGCTTGCGCTTCAACTCCATCAGGTCCCAGCGTTGACGCTCAAAGATCTCCGTATGCATACCGGGCTGCACCAGCGGATAGATCTCGCACGTCATGGTTTTAATCAGCGTGCTTTTACCGCATCCGTTTGGCCCCAGGATCGCGATACGTTCTCCGCGATGCAGCTCAAGATGGATATCGTGCAGGATCGTGCGCTCTCCGCGCATGACATTCACATTGCAAAAAGAAAGAAAGGGGCGAGGCGAAGCCGTCATGGACAAATCAAACTCCATCATTGCGCCTGATTCCGGCGCCGAAGATTTCCTTTCCAGTGTAATGTTTCTAACCATGAGTACTTCCGTCGTGATTGAGTGAATCGCACGCGTCGATAAACAAGAGAGCTGCGAGACGAATCTCGCAGCTCTCTGTTTTCGTGTGAAACGGTTTGTGATTTATAAAACCACTTACATGGCTGCTGCAGGAATCACACCGCAGGCAATGCGTTTACCCGCAGCACCGGCGGGATCGGTCTTCTGGTCGTCCTTCAGTTCGTGCACCATCACGGTCTTTCCGTAGACAGCCGAAGTCGATGCGGGATCGAGCGAGATATCTGCATCCAGCAGCGTTGCCTTGCCCTTGCCATCGGCCTTTACCTCTACGCTCGACGGCAGATCGCCTGCGTGGTGTCCTTCCGGATTCTGATAACCGTGATGCTTGTTGGACGGATTGAAGTGCCCCTGTGCACTGGTAAAGTCCGGCGGTGTGCAGGATCCACCGTCATGCACATGCACAGCATGTTCTCCCGCCGGCAAATCATGCAGTGCAATCCTCAGATCCACGCCATTGCCCCGGGAAACAAATGTAACGGTTCCCACATCCTTTCCATTCGGATCGTTCAGCTTAACGGTTACGGGCTTGGGTCCTGCTGCAAATGCGGTGATGCTTGTTGCTGCAAGCGCGGCCGCAGCCATCCAGAGTGTGCGCATAAAAATCTCCCTTCAATGACCGTAGCAGAAGCACTGTCACGATCTGCAAACATACGGTTCCCTTGTTTGAGATTCGCATCGCGTATCTCGTGATGCTTCTCCCGTTATGAAAAGGCTATTTACAGGCCAATCTGTCCGGAGAGTGAGTCAATATACGCCGCTTCGTCGTTCAGGCTTTTCACCAGAACTTCAAGCTGCTGCTTTGCTTCGTCGTACCGGCCCGCTTCAATCGCCTCGCGCACACCGGGCAGCGTACTTGCACCGTAACCAGTGTACGTTCCCGGAGCGTAGATCAGATGCTTCACCCATGGACGACCGGGCAATCCTGCATCGGATAGCAACTTACGTTCGCTCAGCACCAGCGCATCGTTCAACTGCTTACGCTTCGTCTCAGGCAATGCAACCGACTTCGACTGCAAATCCTGATAACGGATAGACGCAGCTCCGAGTCGAGCAATCGCGGCATCAAGCGTGGAGAAGTCGAACGCAGGAGGCATGGGCAGTTCCGGCGGTGCTGCCAACGGCAGTTTCGGATCATTGGCCAGCATGTACGCGCCCGACTTCAACACACGGCTGCGCTGCACCGATTCCGCCTGTAACTGCTTCACCTCAGCCTTCAGATTCTCCGCGTAATCCTTTACCGTAAGACCAAGTTCGGTGAAGTTGTACGGTAGTACATCGGCATTGGCAATACGCAGAACGATGGTGCCTGCGGTCTGCGCAAATAATTTGCCGTAGACCTGCTCCTTATCGGCAAAGGTGTCCCAGTGCCACGGCGTATCGTACGCGGAGTGATATGTCCCGCCACGATCCTCACCACCAAAGCCGATGTTGATGGACGCAACGCCAAGATGATCGATAAAGCCGGCGTAGTCCGAACCACTGCCCGCCGGGCCAAAGGCGATGGTCTTGCGTTCCTCGCCGCCACCACCACGGCGTCCACGCCCCGCAGCAGAAGCAGCCTTCTGGCGATCCCACACACTCTTGCCTGTTTCAGGATCGATGATCTCGTGCGTCACCTGATTCACCATTAACTCAAAGCTCTGCGAACCGGATGCACCAAAGTAGCCACGACCATTCTCATCGGAGTTGATATAGACCGCGCCATGTCTTGCAAGCTCGTCTGCGTGTTTCTCAGCCCATTCGGTCGATCCCAGCAGGCCTGGCTCTTCGCCATCCCATGCCGCATAGACCAGCGTGCGCTTCGGCCGCCATCCCTGCTGGTAGAGAGCACCAAGTGCGCGGGCTTCTTCCATCAACGCCGACTGGCCGCTGATCGGATCGTCCGCGCCATTTACCCAGCCGTCGTAGTGATTGCCACGCACAATCCATGTGTCCGGTTCTTCACTGCCCTTCAGCGTTGCCACCACGTCGAGAACGGGCTTGGCGCCCCAATCGGATTCCACCTTCAAATGCACCTGAGCAGGGCCGGGGCCAAACTTGTAGGTCAACGGCAAAGCTCCGCGCCATGTGGCAGGCACCGTGCGTCCTCCGAGTTGCTCCAACAGCGGCTTCGCATCGCCCCACGAGATGGGCAGCGTCGGAATCTGCATGATGACCTTGGCGTCCTTTACATCCAGACGCTTTACACCGGCTACGGACGGCTCACCCGGCGTCAGCGGATCGCCCGCGTAGAGCGTGGTATCGGCAACCGACCCGCGCTGTACGCCCCACTCCGGACGCATGGGCCCCTGCGGAATCGCATCGCCGGTAGCGTAACCGTCGTCGGCCGGGTCAGAATAGATGATGCAGCCAATCGCACCATGCTCGTATGCCAGCTTCGGCTTCAGCCCACGCCATCCGCCACCGTAACGCGCGATCACGATAGCGCCCTTTACCGAAACGCCGTTGCGCTCAAGCTCGTCGTAGTCGGCCTTCATGCCGTAGTTCACATAGACCAGAGCGCCCGTTACATCGCCATCCACGGCGTAGATGTTGTACGGAGGCATGGCTGGACTCTTGTCCTGCGTATATGGGTCCTCCGCGACAGGAGGCTCTTCCAGTTTTGCCTTATAAGGCTTCTCACCCAGCAGTTCAAGCACACGTACCCTGGGCGTGGGATAGAGCACATCGAACGATTCGATCTTTGCATCCCATCCCCAGGACTTGTACTGCTGCATGATCCATTCCGCATTGGCGCGTTGCGCTTCTGAACCCACATTGTGCGGGTGCGCTGCCAGCATATGCATGTTGTCCTGAATACGTTTCGCATCGGGCAGTGCGGAGAACTTCGATTCAAGCTGGCGTTGTGCCTGTTCGCTCTTCTCATGGAAGCCGAGAATCGAACCCGTCGTCTGCTGCGCAACCGCAGCAGCTGGAAGCAGAACGGCGAGTGAAGCAGCAGCAAAACGGTGCATCTTTTGACGCATCTTCTGAATTCAACTCCCGGCAGAGATTCATGACTCCGCCTGATTGCAATGCAGATTCAAAACTGCGGACACAAACGCGGATGGTTCACAACCGCGACAGATCTTCGAACAGAATGCTGTTCCGGTGCCAGAGAGCAAAGCTGGCTATGGAATTCGGATACGCCAACAGTGTACAGCGATGCAACGAGCTCCATCACGGCATGACACGACGAATAGAGCCAGCCATGCACTTTACGGTGTCTTCATAAAAAGCATCACTGATGCTAAGCCATGGTGGTGGCGTTGATCAGTTCCGGTGCGGCTTCGCGAGACGTCTGTTCGTCATAGGCATTCAACGGCAGATGCGCGTCGCGCCATCCTTCAAAACCTCCCAGCAACGGACGCACACGCGTTACACCTAAACGCGAGAGCCGCTTCGCCATGGAAACCGACGTCGCATCGTTCGGACACGTGCAGTAGAGAATTACATCGGTATCGCGCGGGAGCAGGTGGCAGTTCTTCTCCAGTTCCGTGGGACTGATGCGCAAAGCACCGGGCAGAACCCGAGGATCAGGCAAGTAGTCCAAAGGATGCCGCAGGTCCACGATAAACGGCGCTTTTACGTCGCTGTCTTCCGCCAGGTTGATCAGGTCCATCAACTCCGCTGGAGAGATACCTGCGTTCTGCAGGTCACGCAGGAATACCCGCTGCCGCCAAATCCTGCGCGCCACCAGGAACAGTAGTGCGAGGACAAACAGCAGCACACCAAAACGCGTAAGGAAATGCAGGAAGCCCGAGTACCGTTTTGCAATATCGCCGAAGAACCTGCCTCCAAACACAAATGCAGAAGCCCACAGGGCTGAGCCCAACAGATCAAATACAATAAAGCGCGCATAGGGCATGCCGGTCTGCCCGGCAATGGGGGTCGCTACAGTCGAAAGTCCCGGAACGAACTTGGCAAACAACAGGGTTACCGAGCCATGGCGGCCAAAGGTACTCTCCGTCTTGCGCACGCAGGTTTCTGCTTCCAGCGAGAGACGGCATATGAGTGCGACGACCTTGCTTCCGTAACGCACACCCAGGTAATACCAGACCGAATCGGCCACTAAACACGCCAGCAGAATCGCGGTCATTGTCGCTGTCGCTGAAATTTTGTGTGTAGCAGTCATCGTTCCGGCAGCCAGCATCAGCGGCGCAGCAGGTACGGGAACACCCAACTGCTCCACCAGCACCCACAGGAAGAGGATGCCGTATGCGTAATGCACAAAGAATTCGGCTGCGACTGGCATGGATTACACCTGTTTGTGTAGATGATGCATCCAGCCTACAAGTTGCGGAAGGATTTTTTCAGGGCACTTTTCTGTGCAAAAAAGAAGAAGCACATTGCGCCTTTTTGCTCCGAACTTTATCGAGTATCGTTCGCCTCGGTTCGGAGCAAAAAACAAACGGGTCCGTTGACGAACCCGTTCGGAAGATATTCCGTGCAACTCGCAAGAAACTACTTCGCGTGGATGAACGGCATCTCCACCAGATGCTGCATCAGGAACCACGACTGTAGCTCGTTCGGGCGAAGCACGTCTGATACAGCCAGATCATTGGTACCGTCGTCGCCGGACTTATCCGCAGCCTCTGCGATCTTGTGGCAATCTTCCATGATCATCTTGTGCGCCTCAAGCAGGCGCGAAATCTGAACCGGAAGTTCTTCCTTGCCGCGCGGCGGTCGCGGTATACGCGTGATCTCGGCGACGTCGCCGCCCATTGCAATACTGACACCGCCGAGCAACTGGATGCGTTCTGCGATCTTGTCCACAACATTCGTCTGTTCATCGAAGTGCTTGTCGAAGAGCAGATGCAGTGGATAAAACGTAGGCCCAGCCACCTGCCAGTGGTGTTTCTTATACATGTCACGAAGCGAGATGGAATCTGCCAGCAGCTGATTGAGCGCCTTGCAGGATTCGCTGCGTACCTCCGCACTCAGCGTGGTTGGCAGGTCCTGCACCACGGTGCCCCACTTCTGGATTTCGTTGGCTTTTTCGTGCCAGTGCGGTGTTGTCAGATTCTTCCCTTCCTTCTTGATTGCGACTGCCATAATGTCTCCTACTCTCCTTTCGGACTACTGGATAAGATGCGGTATTGCTGTACAACGTGGTCTCAAACGGCCTGCGCTTTCCGGAGGTCATAACAGAAGAAATAAACAGCAAACAGAATGGGGTGAAGCCGAAGCCTCACCCCATTCTGTTTGCTGTTGTTATGCGAAGTTACTTGATGTCTACATCCGGCGTTACTGAGAAGCCCGGACGCAGAAGGTGGTCGTCATTCTCACCCTTATCCAAGTCAATACGCACCGGGATACGCTGCACCACCTTCACATAGTTACCCGTGGCGTTCTCCGGCGGGAAGAGCGAAAGCCGTGATCCCGTGGCACCGCCAACCTGCGTCACATGACCCTTGTACTTGCGGCCACCCAGAGCGTCCACCTTGACGGTAACGGCCTGGCCCACACGCATATGCTGGAGCTGCGTTTCCTTGAAGTTTGCTGTGATCCACAGACCATCCAGCGGAATCACGGTCAACAGGTTCTGGCCCGGCGAAACATTCTGCCCCACCGACACATTCTTCTTATTGATAATGCCGGTGATCGGCGACACGATCCTGCAGTAGCTCAGGTTCAGGCGAGCCTGCTCCACCTTGGCCTGCGCCGTTAGAATCTGCGCCTGCGCGGAGTTTGCGCGAGCCTGCTGCACCGCAACCTGCTTCGGCCCTGTGAGCAAAGCCTGCTGCGCGTCACTGCGAGCCGAAGCCAGTCGCGACTGCGACTGCGCCACGCCAGCCTGCTGTGCCACCACGTTCTGTTCTGCCTCCAGCAGCGATGCGCTGGTTGCCGAAGCCTGGGCCACAGCCTGATCGAACTGCTGCTTGCTGATGACGTCCTTCGCCACCAGCGGCTTGTAGCGATCCACATCGAGCTGTGCCTTCAGCGCATTCGCCTTGGCCTGATCCACGCGAGCCTGCGCGGCAGCAACGTTCTTCTGTGACTGTGCCACGGCAGCTTCAGCCGTCGTTACATCCGAACCGGAGGTCAATACCTGCGTGCGCGTCTGCACGCTGGTAATGGGAACATTCACATTCGCCTGTGCCAGTCCGGCCTTGGCGTCGGCAAGCTGAGCCTCAGCCTGATCCAGTGCCACCTGGTAATCACGCGGATCAATCTCGGCGATCACATCGCCCTGATGAATCTCCTGATTATCGGTCACATTGACCTTGACCACCTGACCGGAGACACGCGCCGACACCGGATACAGGTCGCCATCAACCTGTGCATCGTCTGTATCTTCTGTAAGCGTGGAACGCCAGTAGAAGAAGCCTGCTGTAAGCACCAGCAGAATCACCACCGCAATGATGATGAACCTGCGGTTGCCGTTCCCTGCACCATTCTCAGAGGCATCGGACTCCGGCTTATTGTTCTGCTGGCCATTGCCCGCAGTGTTCAGTTGCTGCTGATCGGAATCTGCCACGATCACTTTCCTCCGAGTTGAAGAGCCTGTTGATAGTTCGTTCCAGCACTGCCAACCGCACGCGCCAGCGAAAGCTTCGCCATGTTGTGCTGATACAGTGCGCTGATGTACTGGTTATTGGCCTGCTGCGTCTGCGACTGCGCATCCGACACGGCAAGGTTGTCTGCCACACCCGCCTTGAATCGCTGTTGCGCTTCGCTCAATGCTTCGTTGGCCAGTTCCACATTCGACCGCGTGGCTTCCACCAGCTTCTCCGCCGCTTCAATGTCCAGCAGTGCATCGCGTACATCCGCGTTCACCTGCTGCACCTGGTCGGAGTAGCGAGCCTGCGCTGTCTTCAGACCAGCATCGGCCACTTCAATATCGCCCTGCGTGCGCGCAATCTGTAGAACCGGTACGGAAATCTGGCCGGTTGCAGTGTATGTTCCGTGCGAATGCGCTGGCGTGGTACCCAGATCGCCGAAGTCGCCGTTGAAGTCCACCGTCGGGTAGTACTCAGCCTTGGCCGCTGCCCGCTGCTTCTCCGCACCCTTCACACGCTCTGCCGACGCCTGAAGATCCTTGCGATTCTTCTGCGCATCGGCAAACGCCTGTTCAGCCGTGGTCGGAGTGGCAGCGGAAAACGGCACTGCATCGGCAAGCTGGAACTTCTGATCGAGCGGCAAACCAATCGCACGCGCCAGAGAAAGCTTGTCTTTCTCCAGATTATTCTGTGCCTGGATTACCTGCTGGTCAGTGTTCTGAAAATCCACGCGGGCACGCAGTTCATCCAGTTTGGGACTGGTGCCGGCTTCGTGTGCCGCCGTCGCCTGATCCAGCGAAACCTTCGCCGTATTGCGTTCGGCAATGGCCGCATCGATGCGTGCCTGGTCGGCAATGCAGAGCAGGTAGGCATTGCCCACAGTCAGCACCACCATGTTGCGCGCATCTTCGGCGGAAAGCTTTGCACCCTGGAAGTTATGCTTCGCCGCAAGGTACTTCTCAATGCTGTTTACATTCACCAGCGATTGCGAAAGGTACGCGCGAAAATCGAAGACCTGGAAGGGCCCGATAATGGGGTTTAAGCCGGGGAAGTTCAAGCCATAAGCGGCAAGGTTCACCTGCTGTACCGTGTACGAAGCCGAAGCCGTTACGGTAGGCAGCAGAGCCTGCAATGCCTGTAAACGCTGACCGTTTACGCTCTGCGTCTGCGTGTTTTGCAGAATCAGTCCCAGGTTCGTACGGAAGCCGCGCTGAATGGCATCGTTCAAGGTCAACGGCAGAATCTCGTCCGTTGCCTTGCCCTCGACCAGCGATCCCTTATAGTCCTGCTGGGTGACCTGCGTGCTTCCCGACGCGGCTGGAACCGTGCTGAAGACCTGCTCCGACGTCTGGACAGTGGTTACGCCGGTGGACTGCGAAGATGCTCCCGCCGACCCCGTGGAGCCACCCATCTGGGCAACCGCTCCAACCGGCATCAGCAGCGACAGCACCGCGGCGACCGGAAGTGCCAGGCATACAGAAATTTGTCGAAAGCCTGAGGCTTCTGTCTGTTGCGTCATACGCTCCATGCTTAACGATGCGACTCGGTTCCATTTGACTGACCGCCCGGTCAGTCAATTGGCGTCGGCCATGCATCGGTGTCCTTCTTCAGATGCGAGTCACCCTGCATTGCGATGCAGAAATTCTTTTTAAGAAAATGCTGCGGCTAAGGTGCACTTCTTTCACACACTTCCCCCTGCAACGTTCTATGCTGTTCTTTCGCGCACAATTTCAACGTGCGACAAGGAGGAAATGTGCCCAGAATTCGTGCGGGAGTGGTTGGTTTTGGCCTGGCAGGACGTGTCTTTCATGCTCCGTTCATCGACGCGGTCCCCGATCTGGAGCTTGCCGCCATTGTGCAACGAACCGGCGACGAGGCCAGCCGTGCCTTTCCGCAGGCACAGCAGATGCGCAGCTTCGACGATCTGTTGACCAGCGATATTCCGCTGGTCGTCCTCGGTACCCCCTCTTCGACGCACTTCGCCCTGTCGAAACAGGCTCTGCTCGCAGGTAAAAACGTGGTCTGCGACAAACCCGTGACCACAACCACCGAGCAGGCTGAAGAGCTGGAACACATTGCATGGGAAAAAGGTCTCTTCTTTTTCCCCTTCCACAATCGCCGCTGGGACGGCGATTTCCAGACACTTGCAGAAGTGATTCGCAATGGGCGCGTAGGCCGCGTGGTTACGCTGGAGTCGCGCTTCGACCGCTATCGTCCTGAACCTAAACCAAATGCATGGCGCGAAGAAGAGGCCGAAGGTGGCGGACAACTCTACGATATTGGGCCGCACCTGATCGACCAGGCCGTTACGCTTTTCGGTCGTCCTGCCACCATTACGGCGAACCTGCGCAGCGACCGCAATGTGGGCAAGGTGGCGGACGGATTCGACCTGACACTGGTTTTCCCGACTGACCGCGAGGACCGCAACATTACCGTAAAGCTTGGAACTACTGTACTTGCAGCCGATCCAGCACCACGCTACCGGCTGAATGGAACCAGCGGCACCTACGTGAAATACGGACTTGATCCGCAGGAACCGACGATTATCGGGGGTAAACTGCCGCCGCGTCTGGATTCGGACGAGGTTTGGCTGCGCGAGCCGGAAGACCGTTTCGGAGTGCTTACCTTCTGCCCTAATACCTCTAAACCCAATGAGTTAGAGAAGGAAACCATACCCACGCAGCCGGGAGATTATCGCCGGTATTACCAGAATGTGGCGGATGCTTTGCAGGGCAAAGCGGCTCCCGTGCTTACAGCGCGCGATGCTGTACGAACCGCGCATCTTATTGATTTGGCGTATGAAAGTGCTCGTATTGGAGCTACGATCCGGGTGGATCATACCGGCTGGTAGCTGTTACGGAATGCTCTTCACGGGCATTCCAGAAATATATAAATAATTACTTTACTTATAGTTGCAATACATAAATCAGTTTTAGATTTAACTTTTGGAGTACAAGTCTTTGCCATCATTACGACAAGGTCTTCCTCGCGGATTCCGCTGGGCGGCTGTAAAGGCTGGAATCAAGGCCAGCGGACGCACGGATGTTGCGATTTCTGTCGCGGAAAAGCCCGCTTCTGCTGCCGTTTTGTTCACCAAAAACCAGGTTTGTGCAGCTCCGGTAACGGTTGGACGCAGGTTTATGTCGGAGACCGGCGGACATGTAAAGGCGGTTGTGGTAAACGCCGGAAACGCCAACTGCGCCACCGGCGCTCCCGGCATTGCTGCCACGGAAAAGACCTGCGCGGCAGCGGCGGAGATCTTCGGCTGCAAGGCGAACGAAGTATTTCCGTCGTCCACCGGAATTATCGGTGTGCCGCTGCCGGTGGATAAGCTGGTGAACGCCCTGCCCCATGCCGCGAAACGGCTCTCGAACAACAACGCCGCTGCGGAAGACTTTGCCACCGCCATTATGACCACCGACACCAAGATGAAGGTGTCGCAGGCGATAGTGGAAGCCTCCGAAACTTCGGTGCGCATCTTCGGCTGCTGCAAGGGTGCGGGCATGATCGGGCCTCAGCTTGGACCGCCGCATGCCACCATGCTGGTGTACCTGTTCACCGACCTTGCGGCTGATCCGCCGACGCTGCGTGAACTGCTTGGCCCTGCGGTAGAAGCAAGCTTCAATTCGATCAGCGTGGACGGCGATACTTCGACCAATGACACCGTGCTGATGCTCGCCAGTGGTGCAAGCGGTGTGGAGTGGAAGACGGCTCCGCGCAGCTTTCAGGACGACTTTAACGAGGCGCTGTTGAGCGTGTGCAAGGAACTGGCGCACGCGATTGTGGACGACGGCGAAGGTGTAACCCATGTGGTAACGCTGGACGTGACCGGCACACAGAACGATGCAGACGCTAAGACGATTGCCAAGTCCATTGCGCATTCGCCGCTGTGCAAGACGGCATGGTCGAGCGCCGATCCAAACTGGGGCCGCATTATCTGCGCTGCCGGTTACGCGGGTGTGTCGTTCGACCCGAATGATGTGACGGTGAGCATTGGCGGTATTCGCGTGTTCGATCACGGTGTCCGCGCTGCGGGTTACGACGAAGCCGCAGTCCACGAGAAGATGCAGCAGCGCGAATACACGATTGCCGTGAACCTGGGCAAAGGGCCGGGGCATTCACGCTTCCTGACCTGCGACCTGACAGTGGAGTATGTCCACATCAACGCGGATTATTCGACCTAGGTCGTATTGTTTTCACTTCCCATTCGCTTTAGCGAATGGGAAGTGAAAACAAAAAACGTAAGGGAACACAGAAGGGGCCCGGCTAAAGCCGGGCCCCTTCAAAACACAACACAGGCACAACAGGCGCTATATGAGAGGCCTCAGACATTTAGTTTCTAAAACTGGGGCTTTTCAAAATCCGGGAAGCAGGTATTTTCAAGGTTCTATACCGATACACCGGATCATGACTATGAGCCTTCGAATGAATAGACCAGGCATTTCCTCAGAGCTATGTATCTCGATACACCCTAAAAATGCATTCGCGGTGTTTATAGGTGTTGTTGTTCGCACTTATAATTTCTCTGTTCGAGCGGAGGCTTCGCGAAGAGCCTTCTGGAAGCCCTCCGCCACGGTTGTGAATTAAAGACTCTGGAGCATCAAGTATGGCGACGAATGTAGCAGTGCCACCGGCAAACGCCCTAAACGACCGGCAGCAGGAGATCGCGGAGTGGATTGAAGCGTTTGACGAGATGATCGTTGCCGAGGGTGCCGATCAGGGTGCAGACCTGATGAAAGCACTGCGCCAGCGCGCACGCGAAGCAGGCGTAGAGACTGCCAACGATTTCGTTTCGCCGTATCGCAACACCATTCCCAAGCATGATGAAGTGCCCTATCCCGGCGACCGCAACCTGGAACGCCGCGTCGAGGCTCTGATCCGTTGGAATGCCATGGCGATGGTGCACGGCCAGAACAAGAAGGACGCTGGCATTGGCGGCCACATTTCGACTTATTCGTCGGTGGCCACGCTGTTTGAAGTGGGCTTTAACCACTTCTTCCACGCGAAATACACCGCGGCCGACGGTACGCAGCAGCCCGGCGACTTTGTGTACTTCCAGGGCCACGCTTCACCCGGTGTGTATGCACGCGCGTTTCTGGAAGGCCGTTTGAGCGAAGAACACCTTTTAAACTTCCGCCACGAACTGCGCGATCATCCCGGCCTGTCAAGCTATCCGCACCCCTGGCTGATGAAGGATTTCTGGCAGTTTCCCACCGTGTCGATGGGCATCGGGCCGCTGAACGCGATCTACCAGGCACGTTTCATGAAGTATCTGGAGAACCGCAACCTGATTCCCAAGACCGACCGCAAGGTGTGGGCGTTTGTGGGCGACGGCGAAACCGACGAAGTGGATACGCTGGGCGCTCTGACGCTGGCTACGCGCGAGAACCTGGACAACCTGATCTTCGTGGTGAACTGCAACCTGCAACGGCTGGACGGGCCGGTGCGCGGTAACAAGCGCATTGTGGACGAACTGGAAGGCCACTTCCGCGGCTGCGGATGGAATGTAATTAAAGTCCTTTGGGGTTCGGATTGGGACCCGCTGTTCGAGCGCGACCACACGGGCCTGCTGCTGAAGCGGATGGAAGAGTGTGTGGATGGCGACTTCCAGGCGTTTAAGGCAAAGGGTGGAGCGTATCTGCGCGAACACTTCTTCGGCAAGTATCCGCAGTTGCTGGAGTTGGTGAAGAATTACACGGACGAGCAGTTGTCGCGGCTGCATCGCGGCGGACACGATGCGGGCAAGGTTTACAACGCATACAAGCGTGCCACGGAGCACAAGGGCGGACCGACCGTGATTCTGGGCAAGACGGTGAAGGGTTATGGGTTTGCCAGCACCGAAGGCCGTAACGCCGCACACAATGAAAAGAAGCTGACAGACGAGGGTGTGATTTCGTTCGTGAAGCGCTTTGATATTCCGGTGCCTGAAGAGCAGGCGGTTGCGGGCAAGCCGTGGAAGCCTGCCGACGATTCACCCGAACTCAAGTACCTGCATGATCATCGCGCGAAGCTGGGTGGTTATCTGCCCGCACGCGAGCCGAAATCGTTTGCGTTTGAGAATCCGGAACTGGGCTTCTACAAGGAGTGGCTGGACGGATCGAAGGGCCGTGCGGTTTCGACCACGATGGTGTTCGTTGGCATTCTGCGCGCGCTGATGAAAGACAAGAACATTGGCCGGTTGATTGTGCCGATTGTGCCGGACGAGGGCCGTACCTTTGGTATGGAATCGGCGGTAAAGCAGGTGGGCATCTACGCGAGCGAAGGGCAGAAGTACACGCCGCACGATAGCGACATGTTGCTCTCATACCGCGAAGAGAAAGACGGGCAGATTCTGGAAGAAGGCATTACGGAAGCCGGATCGATGGCCAGCTTTACTGCTGCGGGAACGGCATATGCGAACTACGGTGTCGCGTCGATTCCCTTCTACATGTACTACTCGATGTTCGGCTTCCAGCGTATTGGCGATATGGCGTGGGCGTTTGCGGATTCGCGCGGCAAGGGCTTCCTGATGGGTGGCACCGCGGGTCGTACAACGATGCTGGGCGAGGGTCTGCAACATCAGGACGGCCACTCGCAGGTGGTCAGCAGCACCATTCCGACGTGCGTAAGCTACGACCCGGCATTTGCATTTGAGATGGCCGTGGTGCTACAGGATGGCCTGCGCCGTATGTATGTGAACGACGAACAGGTGTTCTACTACGTCACCATGTACAACGAGGACTATGTACAGCCAGCGATGCCGGAGGGTGACGGCGTTCGCGAGGGCATCCTGAAGGGGCTGTATCGCTTCAAGTCTGCGATCAAGGGCAATGCCACGGTGCAGCTCTTCGGTTCGGGTACGATTCTGAACGAGGTGCTGAAGGCGCAGGAGATACTGAGTGAGAAGTTCGGTATTGAAGCCGACGTGTGGAGTGTTCCCAGCTATACCGAGGTTCGCCGCAATGCGCTGGAGATAGAGCGTTGGAACAGGTTGCATCCGTTCGATGCGGCGAAGAAGCCTTATGTTCTGGAAGCTCTGGGCGAGGCCAGGGGGCCGGTGATCGCGGCCAGCGACTTCATGAAGGTGATGCCGGATGCCCTGGCTCCGTGGCTGGGTAGCCGACTGGTAACGCTGGGTACGGATGGATTCGGACGCAGCGATAACCGCGAGTTTCTGCGGCGCTTCTTCGAAGTGGATGCCAATGCGATTGCAGCGGCGACCATTTCCAAGCTGGTTCGCGATGGAGCGATGAAACCGAAGGACGGCAAGAAGGCGTTTGCCGATCTGGGTGTGGATGCGGAAGCCCCGGAACCTTCGAAGAGGTAACTACTTTCATGGGATAGAAGAAAAAAGCGCCTGCGTGGCGCTTTTTTCTTGTCTGCGTACGAAGACCTGTTCGCTTCGCAGCGGAAGGATGCGATACTCAAGTTTCGCAACACAGAAATCTGTATCTGCCGGGAGACCCACTGTTTGGGCAAGCCTCCAATCAGCGATAACACCATGCGGAAGATGTACGACGCCATGGAGCATTTACGCTCTGCGCAACGTGATCCTTCCGTATGGAAAGCCGTACCACGCGCAGTAAGAGCCTCAGTTGCCACAGAGCCGGAGTCGCTGCTGGCGGGTGTACTGTCGCAGTTGCATCGGCGCGACACGCTGGCGGTGGCGGGCGAACACCCACTGATAAACATTGCAACCGGTGTGTTCTATCCGAACCCGGTGGCTTCGCTGCACACAGTGCGCGTGGATGGCACGGATGAGGAATGCGCTGCGATGGCCGCGGGCATGGCGAAACGTACACTGGAGGAACATCGTTCCCCCCAGCCGGTTACGGTGGCGCTGTTGCGTTCGTTTCCTGCGCTGACCTCGGTGCTGGCCTGGATGGAACGGCAGGACCTGCCGCTGCTGTTGGTGGCCAAGGATGCGCTGGAGCCACGCGGCATCACGGAAAGACGCATTCGCAGCACGAAGGTGCCGATTCTGCCCGTGGATGCGGCGGACACCGTGGCCGTATGCCGCGCGATGCAGGAAGCGCTATTACGCGCACGCAATGGATGGGGCGGTGCCGTGATTCACGCCATTTCCCTACCCGGTTCGTCTACGCCATTAGGCTTAATGCGACAGCGGATGCAGGCTCGGGGCCTGTTTCCGGATGGCGAGATGTAGACGGCAGGATTTAGCTGGTCACACTAAAAAGAGCCACTGGCTATCCGGCGTTTCTGCGATGATCTATAACGAGTCACTTCCGCCCCCACGGGAAGAGGTTTTCTATTTTGTCAGCCCGATCCTGCAATTCATCTCGTAGCTTTTTCATGCGGCCAGTGGCTTGCCTGACAGTTCCAGCATGCTTTTTTGCAGCATGTGTGACACAGGCGCAGACTGCTTCCTATCCAACCGTTTCGCGCGCTGAAACAGCTCCATATGCGTATTCCCATATTCCGGCGCCCACGACACTGGCCTCTCTGCGGCTGCTGCCGGATAACAGCTTTGTGCGAATCGGTGAGACAGCAGATGCCACGAACAGCAGACCCGCCAGCGAGAATGCTGCGATGCCGGATGCTGCACAGGCTTACACCAGCAACCGTCCGCTGCACAGTTACAGCAGCGACGGCAACAAGATAAAGCAGCGCGATGACTGGATGAGTTCCACCTACATCAACATGGATAGCTGGATGTATCCGGCGCTGCTGCGTTTGTACTCGATGGGCTATCTGGATTCGGCCTTTCTGAGTCTTCGTCCGTGGACGCGGCGCAGCGTGCTGCACATGCTGGAAAATTCGCAGGACGACATCGTTTTCGACAACAACCCCGAAGCGATGGAGATTCTGGGCAAGCTCCAATACGAACTGCGCGACGAACCTGCAAGCGACAGCCAGAAGAGCCGTGGGCTGGTGGGAGGCGTGCAGTCAGCCTATGTGAGTGTGCGCGGCGTGGGTGGCAGAGTGTTGCGCGATAGCTGGCACCTGGGACAGACCTTCAGCAACGATTACGGCCGCCCGTACTCGAGCGGCTTTAATACCTACGACGGTGCGTCGTATGCCGCGGAGTGGGGACCGTTCTCGTTGTATGTACGCGGCGAATTCCAGCACGCACCCAGCTACGAAGGCTACAGCTACGCACTGGCCAACAGCCTTTCACAGCTTGATCGTATTTCTTACAACAACCCGGCACTCGATTACTTTCACGGCACGAACCGTCCGCAGGCCACAATCCCGGAAGGCCCGATAGCCTCTGTGAACCGTGGGCATCTGCTGGAGGCCTATCTTTCGGCGCATGTTTTCAACCACGAGATTTCGATTGGAAAGTCGGACGCATGGCTTGGGCCGGGACTGGGTGGCGCGATGGAGTGGTCGAACAACGCCGACAACATCTATTCGTTCCGCATGAACCGCGTAGAGCCGCTGTATATTCCATACGTGAGCCGCGTTCTGGGCGATGTGCGCTATGACTTTTTTGTCGGCAGTCTGAAAGGACATACCTATCCGAACTCGCCCTGGGTGCATTCGGACAAGATTGATTTTGCACCTACGAAGAACTTTCAGTTCGGCATTCAGAGAACGGTGATCTGGGGCGGCAAAGGACATGCGCCTATTAACCTGAGCACCTTCTTCAACGGCTTCTTCAGCTTCTCGGACACCACGGGAAGCGAGAAGTATTCAACGAAGGATCCGGGGGCGCGCTTCTCATCGGTGACGTTCAGCTATCGCCTGCCCTATCTGCGCAAGCTGGTGACGCTGTACGGCGATTCCACCACGCACGACGACGTGCTGCCTATCTCAGCTCCACGCCGCGCTGGATGGCTGAGCGGCATTTACTTTACCCGGCTTCCCTACGCTCCCAAACTCGACCTGCGCGTGGAGGGTGTTTACACCGATTTTGTAACCGGCAACTCGACCTTCGGCCAGGGCAACTATTACGAAACCATTCAGCGCCAGGGCACAACGAACAGCGGATTTCTGTTTACCCATTGGATTGGCCGCGAAGCCAAGGGCGGGCAGGCCTGGCTGACCTACCACCTGAGTGGAAACGAATGGATCGCGTTCCAGTATCTGCGCAAGAAGAACGGCAATGACTTTCCCGCGGGCGGCACCACGCAGAACATCTACCGCGTGGACACGATAAAACGTCTGTCGCGCGACCTGGAACTGAGCGCATGGTTGCAGGTGGAACGATGGAAGGCTCCCATATGGAAACCCGGCCAGCAGGGTTCCACCACCGGGGCCTTCACACTGACCTGGTATCCGGGATTGCAGAAGCTGAAATAAAACACGCAAAGCAAAATGAACCCGTCGAGGATGAATCCTCGACGGGTCTGCCTATGTGCTTCGATTGTTTACAGTCGCTCGGGATGCTCTTTAATGTAGTTTTTGAAGTATTCCATTGTGATCTGCAGGCCTTCGCGCAGGGAGACCTGCGGCTCCCAGCCGAGCAGCCCGCGCGCCATGCTGATGTCGGGCTTGCGCAATCGAGGATCGTCCATGCGACCGGGCTGATGGTCGACCTCGACATGTGCTCCGGTAATCTCAAGCACCATATCGGCACAGTCCAGGATGGTGTACTCCTGCGGATTGCCGAGGTTTACGGGAAAGGGCACTTCACTGCGGGCGAGAGCAAGGATACCGCGAACCAGGTCGGAGTAGAAGCAGAAGGAACGTGTCTGCTGTCCGTCGCCGTAGATGATAAGGTCTTCGCCGACGAGAGCCTCCATGAGCAATGCGCTGATGACGCGGCCGTCGTTCGGCTTCAGGCGCGGACCGTAGGTGTTGAAGATGCGCGCAATACCGGTCTGCACACCGTAATAAGTACCCCAGGCCGTAACCAGAGCCTCGGCATAGCGCTTGGCTTCGTCATAGACCGAACGCGGACCTACGGGGTTGACGTTGCCCCAATATTCCTCGTTCTGCGGGTGAACTGCCGGGTCGCCGTAGCACTCGGAGGTGGATGCATGTAGAAAACCTGCATCGTAACGCCGCGCAAGTTCAAGGGCATGGCGTGTGCCTTCCGCTCCGACACGCAGGGTCTCCGGCCCCAGGCGCAGGTAGTCCACCGGGCTGGCTGGAGAAGCGAAATTGAAGACATAGTCCACCGGGCCGAAGTCGAACGGGTTGCAGATGTCATGCTCTTCGAAGGAAAACCGAGGCTCGTTGCGGAGGTGTTCGAGGTTTTTCAGCGAGCCGGTACAGAGGTTATCGACACCGATTACCTCCGCGCCCTCCGCCAGCACGGCATCTACGAGGTGCGATCCGAGAAATCCGGAGGCACCGGTAATGACAACGCGATTCCATTGACTCATGTGATGGCTGCCTTTGCGTTACGACCCGGAGGAGGTGGTGTGGGACGGGTGGCCTGTGGACCGTCCCACACTGTAATAGGTGAAGCCAGCGTCTACCACTTTTGCCGGATCGTACATGTTGCGTCCGTCGATCAGGATGGGATAACGCAGGCTGGCGCGGAGCCTGGCGAAATCCAACCGGCCGAACTCCGGCCAGTCGGTGAGGATAAGGACGGCATCGGCATCGTTCGCGGCTTCGTATACAGCCTTCGCGTAGGACAGCGTGTCGGATTCGGGCAGGACCGCGCGGGTGCGTTCTATGGCCGCGGGATCGAAGGCGCGGATGTGGCAGCCCTCAGCCAGCAGCATGCGCACCAACTCAATAGCCGGGCTTTCACGGATGTCGTCGGTTTCGCCCTTGAAGGCAAGGCCGAGGATGGCGAGCTTTTTGCCGCGCAGTGTCCAGAGAGCCGCACGCACCTTGGAGAGAAAACGCTTCTTCTGGTCGGCGTTGATGCGTTCAACCTCGGTGAGCAGCGAAAAGTTGACGCCGAGTTGCTCGGCCACGGCGCGGAATGCGGCTACATCCTTGGGAAAACACGAGCCGCCGTAGCCGATACCGGGTTGTAAAAAACGCGGTCCGATGCGGTTGTCCATGCCGATTCCCTGCGCTACCTGCTGCACGTTGGCGTTCGCGACCTCACACAGGTTAGAAACGGCATTGATGAAGGAAATCTTTAGCGCCAGGAAGGCGTTGGATGCGTGCTTGATAATCTCCGCGCTCTTGGTGGAGGTCAGGAGCAGCGGCGGCGCGTTCGACGGCGAGAAGCTGCCCGGAATCGCATCCGGCTGCGCGTAGTAACTGCCCGAGGTGAGCGGTCGATAGATCGCTTCGAGAACAGCTGCGGCACGTTCCGCGTCGGCTCCGACCACGATACGGTCGGGGTGCAGGAAGTCCTGGATGGCGGAGCCTTCGCGCAGAAATTCGGGGTTGGAGGCTACGTCGAACATGTTTCTGTCCACACCGTTTCGCTCCATGGAGCGGCGAATCCATTCGTTGGTGTAGACCGGCACCGTGCTTTTTTCTACGATCACCTTGTAGGTCTTCATGTGGCGCGCGATCTCGCAGGCAACGGCTTCGACGTAAGAAAGGTCGGCATCGCCGTTTTCCGCCTGCGGCGTTCCCACCGCGATAAAAATGGCGGTAGCCTCTTCGGCGGCCCGCCCAAGGTCTGTGGTGAAACGAACACGCTGGTTGCGATGGCGGTTCAGCAGTTCGGGGAGATTTTTCTCATGGATGAGGCTGTCGCCCGCCTGCAAAGCGAGGACTTTCGCAGGATCGTTGTCCACGCAGGTGACCTGATGGCCCATCTCGGCAAAACAGACAGCCGCAACCAGACCGACGTAACCAGACCCAACAACCGCAATGTTTACACACGTATCCATAGGTGGCAGTCTACCGTAACCGGTTAAAGGAACTTTGAAAGCATGCACAGGCCGGATTTGCACTGGAATCAGGGTATGATCGTGATACATGTCGTCTTCCACTAGCCAAACTGCTGGCAATGGCACGCTTGACACTCCTCCCGGACAGACTTCAACGACGGCCGAAAGTGCCGTTGCGGAAGCATTTAACGTTATACGTAAACGCCGATGGGTGGTGATTGCCGCCATGGTGCTGGGGATCCTGTTTGGCCTGTACCGGGCCGCGACCCAGCCGGTTCTATATACGGCAACCGGCCAGATTGAAGTTCGCGGCTCGCAGGGTGCGACGGCGCTGGGAATGGCTACTGCTGCCAGCAGCTTTTCGTCAGACGACATGCAGAACGAGGTTCTTATCCTCACCAGCCAGTCGCTGCTGCTGACCGTGGCGCGCGAGATGAACCTGGCCAATAATCCCACGCTTCTGCCCCCCGGCCCGGCGCGGAATATCAACGATCCGCACGTGCGTGCCGCAATTGTAGGCAGGTTGCAGAACGCGTTGATGGTGCAGTCGATTCCGCGCACGCAGATGATCTCCATTACCTGCACCACGGGAGCGGCACAGCTTTCCGCCGATATTGTGAACCACCTGATCAACGCCTATCAGCAGCGTTCGTTCGAGAGCCGGTTCGCCTCGACACAACGGGTATCGCAGTGGCTGCAAAGCCAGCTGGACGACCTGAAACAGCAGGTGGAGGCATCGCAGGAACAGTTGATGGATCTGCAGAAGCGACTGGGCGTACTGGGCCTGGGCGCAGACGCCACCAAACCGCTGACCACGCAGGCTACCGCCGCTGTGGAGGCCTTGAGCACCGCGGCCATTAACGCAAAGGTGCAGCGCATCCTGGCGGAATCGCGCTACCGCGTGCTGGCCAACTCGGACCCGAACCTGATGGAGAGTACAGCGCAATCTTCCGGTGTGCTATCGGGACTTTCGAGCCTGCGCAGCGACGCTTCCGCTACACGGGCACAGATCGCGCAGTCGGAAGTGACCCTGGGGAAGAAGAATCCGCAGTTGCTGGCGTTGCAGGCGCATCTGCGCGAGGTAGAGAAAGAGATTCAAACCGAGCAGCTACGGCTGCTGACCGAAGCCAAACAGGCGCTGGTGGCCGCGCAGGCCAATGAAAACCAGACACAATCCGCACTGGACCAGCAGAAGGACGAATCCTATCGGCTGCGTGACGACCTGGTGGAATATACACTGCGGCAACGAGACTACGAGGCCAATCGCCAGCTCTACGAAGAGCTGTTGTCGAAGCTCCGTGGAGCCAGCGTGCAGGCCGGTCTGGATGCCGTGGCCATCGACGTTGTAGACCCGGCGTTCAAACCGATTAACCCGACGATGACACCGCGCTCCTCGATCCTGATCCGGGCAGCGCTGGTGGGCCTTGTGGTCGGTATCATTATTGCCTTCACACTGGAGAGCCTGGACACGGGCATTCGGGGCATTGCCGAGGTGGAGCAGATCACCGGCCTGCCGTCGCTCGCGATTATTCCGAAGGTGCGACGCATGCCTCTGGACCCGAACAGCACACTGACGGTGGCTCAGAACAATATCGGCGTACTGACAACCTCGAAGTCACAGTTCTCCGAGGCTTTCCGTTCGCTGCGTACAGCACTGCTGCTGGCCACCACCGGCCATCCGCCGAAGATACTTCTCATTACCAGTTCGACGCCGACGGAGGGCAAGACCACCGTTGCGACCAATCTGGCCGCAGTGATGGCACAGCGAGAGACACGCATACTGCTGATCGATGCGGATATGCGACGCCCCAATGTGCATCACCGCTTCGGTTTGAGTGGCCGGGTGGGACTTTCCACCGTGCTTTCCGGCAGCGCCACGCTTGAAGAAGCGGTGAAGAGTGTGCCGGAGATTCCCAACCTCGACGTGATGAGCAGCGGCCCGGTACCGCCCTTCCCCACGGAGATGCTGTCGTCGCAGAGCATGCGCGATCTGCTGGCGCGCTGCTCGGAGATCTATACGCATATTGTGATCGATACACCGCCGGTTCTGTCAGTGACCGACGCCGTGATCCTGGCGCGGCAGGCGGACGCCATTGTGATTGTGGCGCGGCAGGGCAAAAGCAGCCGGAATGCGGTGCGCCGTACACGCGATATCCTGGTGCGCTCGGGCGCGGCGGTGACCGGCGTTGTGCTGAACTCCGTGGATATCAGCGCTCCAGAGTACCACGGCTACTACGGATATTCCGGCTACAGCTATTCGAACGTCGACATGGACGCGTGGGAAGCCAACGGGCAACAGGGCATCCGAAGAAGCGAAGAAAGCGAGGGTGACGCATGAGACGCATGACCGGATTCTGCCTGCTGCTGATGCTCATTGCCCTGTTCCACGGAACCGGAGTGGCCCAGTACACCGGCGTGGCACCGACTTCGGCTCCGGGGTTGAACATTCGCCACCCGCTGACAACGGACCAGGCCATCCTATATCCGCCGCAACGAGAGCTTACCCTGATGCCGAGCGACCTGATTACGGTTTCGGTCTACGGCATAATTCCGACCTACACCGATATGGAACGAATTGCGCAGGACGGCACTGTGCGGCTGCCGCTGGCGGGCGTCGTGAAAGTCGCTGGGTATACGCTGAAGGACGCTGAAGCCCGCATCTCGGAGATATTCGAACAGCAGGAGATCTTCCACGATGCGCAGGTTACGATAACGCTGGGCGAAGCTCCGAACCACGTTGCCACCTTTGTGGGCGCGACGCGCAAGAACATTCCGGTGTACGGCCAGATGCCCCTGCTCACCGTGCTGTCAGAGGCCGGAGGATTGCCGGAGACGGCCAGTACCGTGATTCAGATTGACCGTCCGGGACTGACAGAACCGATCTACCTCGATCTTGGCAACGACCCATCGACATCGACCAATGCGAATATTCCAATCTTTGCTGGCGACGTGATTACCTCGGGGCAAGTGGGCTTTTACTACGTTGTGGGAGCTGTAGCCAACCCGGGCATGAAGCCGCTGGGCGGCTCGCGCCCCACCACCGCTTTGCAGGCGCTGGCAACTGTGGGCGGCGTAACTTATGGCGCGAAGTACAATGATGTGCAACTGGTACGCACCGTAGGCGAAACACGCACGGTGATCCCACTGCGCTTGAAGGACATTAAGGACGGGAAACAGCCCGACGTGGTGTTGCAGGCGGAGGACATTGTCCTGGTTCCGAGTAGCGCCTGGAGAGCGGCTCTTAAATTCAATAATGCAACCGCAGTCATGAGCATGGCCGTGGCATTAGTTGCGCTGCTGCGCTAACGAGTGATTACGTTAGTCAACGCTCCGTGTAGAGGGCAAGGAAAAGGACGGTCCCCCAATGGAAAAGGTTCGACTGGCCTACGTGGTCAGCCACCCAATCCAGTACCAGGCAGAGCTGTTACGAAGGATCGCAGCCGATCCGGCAATCGATCTGCGTGTCTTCTTCTGTTCGGACTTTTCCCTGCGCAGCTATCAGGATAAGGGCTTCGGAGTTGCAGTGGCGTGGGACGTCCCACTGACCGAGGGCTATGCATCGACCGTGCTTCCGCGCTGGCGCGATACGCACTCACCTTCCCCGACGCGTCCGATTGCGCGCGGTTTCTTTCGCGCCTTTCTGCGCGGCGTGGATAGCAAGCCGTTCGATGCGGTGTGGGTTCACGGCTACTCCACGGTAAACGCTCTGCATGCGATGCTGGCAGCAAAGGCACTGGGCATACCGGTGCTGGTACGTACGGATTCGTGGCTGGGTGAGCGTCTCAGGACAACGGCAAAGCTCCACCAGAAGAAACTGTTTTTTCGCTTGCTTTCAACGTTGATTCAAGGTGTGCTTGCGGTTGGCCAACGCAACTTTGCCTATTGGAAGCACTACTTCGGCGAGGAGTTTCCTATCTTCCTGATGCCGTATGCAGTGGATAACGAGTATTTCGCAAAGCGTACAGAAGACGCCGCAGCGACACGTGGCGAGTTACAGACTGCGTTGCAACTCAATCCGGAACGGCCGGTGATTCTCTACGCCTCGAAGCTGATTAAAAGGAAGAATGCAGACCAGCTGCTGGAAGCTTTTCTGCAATTGCGAAACGTAGTACAGTCCAGGCCGTACCTCCTATTTATAGGCGATGGCGAACTGCATGAATCGCTGGTGCACCGTGTTGCCGAAGCCAATGCCGAAGATGATGTGCGGCTGCTGGGATTTCGCAACCAGAGCGAGCTCCCCCGCTTCTTCGATTTGAGCGATGTGTTTGTTCTACCCGCTCGGCATGAAGCGTACGGACTGATTGTGAATGAAGCGATGGCGGCAGGGCTGCCCGTGATCGTGAGCGACGATGTGGGCTGTGCCGATGACCTGGTACGCAATCGCGAGAATGGATTTGTATACCCGGTAGGAAACGTGGAAGCCCTGCGCGATGCTCTTATAGCTGTACTTGCTCCCGGAGAAGCAGAACGCATGGGAGCTGACAGCCGCTCCATCATTGAAAAATGGAGCTTCACTGAAGATATTGCGGCACTGAAGACTGCTCTGCGACAAGTGGCACACAAATCGATGGAGTCAGTTTGATCTATGCGTATTCTGCATGTAATTTCCACGCTTGATCCCGCGGCAGGCGGTCCCGGTGAAGGCGTTCGCACGCTCTTCAGCTACAAGGACCACGGCTATGAAGGTGAAGCTGTGACGCTGGATGCGCCGGACGCGCACTATCTTCAGGGTGTGCCGTACGCAGTGCATGCGCTGGGGCCGCGTACTTCGACCTATGGCTATAACAATCGGCTGCTGCCGTGGTTGAAGGCGAATCGGCACAACTATGACGGCGTTATTGTGAATGGCCTCTGGCAGTACAACGGAGTGGCCGTGATGCGGACGATGCAGGGGCAGGTGCCTTACATGGCCTTCTGCCACGGCATGCTGGACCCGTATTTCAAGCAGCGCTATCCAATGAAGCATGTGAAGAAAACGCTGTACTGGTACCCGGTGGAAAACCGCGTGCTGCGGAATGCTTATCGCGTGCTGTTTACAACGGAGACAGAAGAGCGACTGGCAAAGGAGAGCTTTGCCCTGTGGCAGTGGACTCCGCAGGTGGTGCCGTATGGCATTCGCTCACCGGAGAGCAATCCGGCGGAGGATGTACGCGCGTTTTACGGGCTGATGCCGGAGATGGAAGGCAAAAGATTTCTTATTTTTCTTGGCCGCATTCATCCGAAAAAAGGATGCGACCTGCTGATGGAAGCGTTCGCGTCAGTGGCACAGACCGCTCCAGACCTGCACATCGTCATGGCCGGGCCGGATGAAACCGGATGGATTCCGGAGTTGAAAACAATTGTCGAAAAGGCGGGCGTAGGCGGCCGCGTTCACTGGCCGGGGATTCTTCGCGGTGCGGAAAAGTGGGGAGCGTTTCGCGCTGCGGAAGCCTTTATCCTGCCCTCGCACCAGGAGAACTTTGGTATCGCCGTGGCTGAGGCTCTGGCTGCAGGAAAACCTGTCCTATTGTCGGACAAGGTAAACATTGGCGATATGATTCGCGATCAGGGTTGTCTGTTGGTAGAGCCGGATACGATGGCTGGAACGCGGAACCTGCTGCTACGCTGGACTTCTCTCTCGGTAGAGGAGAAGCAGGCCATGAGTGAAGCCGCCAGCCGGTGTTTTCATACGCGCTTCGACATGCTGGAGACGGCGGAGACTATTATGCGGCTCTTCCAGCAAGCCAGGAACGAAGGAGTTCGTTAGGCCGTATCGACATATAAGTTTTTAAAGGGACTGGCTTCAGCCCGCATATTTGTTTTCTGTTCCACCTCTCTAAAGCGAGGTGGAACAGAAAACAAAAGAGAATAAATAAGCACAGAACGGCCCGGATAAAGCTGGGCCCCTTCAAAACAAAAAACAAGCTTTCTCGCAAACCTATATGTGGATACGATCTGGAGATATGGCGCAGAACCCGGCCTATGTGGCCCCCTTGGACGAACCGGACGACAGGCAGGCAGACCCGTATCTGCGCCCGGCATTTACTGCGGGCAATCGCCTGCGACGGGCTGTGTGGGGCGTGGTCTGGTTGCTGCTGTATCGTCCGTCGCCGCGTCCACTGCATGCATGGCGCGCATTTTTATTACGAATGTTTGGCGCGAAGATGGGTGCCAACTGCCACTTTTATCCGGGCGCAAAGATATGGGCACCATGGAATCTTGTATGCGCCGATCAAGTGACGGCGGGCGATGGCGCGGAGATTTACAATCCCGCTCCGATGCACTTTGCTTCGCACGTGATCGTGTCGCAGAACGCTTATCTTTGCGGGGCGACACACGACTACAACTCAGCATCATTCCCGCTGATGGCGTTTGAGATGCATTTCGGCGCGTATTCATGGATCTGCGCACGCGCATCGGTAGGTCCGGGAGTGCAGGTGGGAGAAGGCGCGGTACTGGGAATGGGTGCAGTAGCAACTCGTTCGCTGGGACCATGGACGGTCTACGGCGGCAACCCGGCAAAGGCAATTAAAGAACGCAGCAGAACGACGAAGGGCGCGGCCTCGTGATCTCCGTGATGATCCTGACACTGAACGAGGAGCGCGATCTTCCGGGCTGTCTGGCTTCGGTTGCATGGTGCGACGATGTCTGGGTCTTCGATTCGTATTCCACCGACGGAACCGTGGCCATTGCCGAGGCTGCTGGTGCCAGGGTGATGCAACGGCGTTTCGATAACTGGGCCTCGCACCAGAACTGGGCGATGGAAAACATTCCCTTCAAGCATCCGTGGGTGTTTTACATTGATGCAGACGAACGCATGACCGACGGGCTGCGCATTTCAATGCAACAGGTCACCGCAAGCCCGGGAGAGAACGTTGCGTTTGTGGTGCAGCGGCGCGACTTCATGGATGGCACATGGCTGAAACACGTTCAGCTTTCAGCCTGGTATATGCGTTTATTCCAACCGTCGAAGATGCGATATGAGCGGCTGGTCAATCCGGTTTCGCTTGTCTCAGGCCCTAGCAGACGCATTGATGGATACCTGGATCACTTCCCTTTTAGTAAAGGCGTGAGCTACTGGATTCAACGGCACAACGACTACAGCAGTAAGGAAGCCCAGCAGTTGTTGCTGAATCGTGCGGACGCGCCAGCTTTCAGCCTGAAGGATGCGCTCTTTCACAAGGACTTTCAGGCTCGGCGCAAGCAGCAAAAACAGTTGTTCTATCGGCTGCCGGGACGCCCTGTTCTTAAGTTTTTGCTGATCTATTTTGTAAAGCGCGGCTTTCTGGATGGCCACGCAGGACTCACATACGCCCTGCTGCAAAGCGTGTATGAGTACTTCATTGTTCTAAAAACCCGGGAGCTTGAACGGGATGCTATCCGCCGTCAAACGGGGAAAGAGGCTCAATAACAAGTGCTTGATGCCTTTCCTGAAACGCTGTGGTACTCGTGTGGCGTTTCAGGATTTCGGAGGATGGCGAGGTATTCCGGGGGGACGCCGTTTGTTAGCTGCGCAGTTTTGCCAGGAGGTCAGTGGGGTGTACGGGCTTGGCAAGGATTTCAAATTCGTGGCCCTGCGTGCGGGCCTTTTCCAGAAGATCGGCTGTGGCTGCCTGACCGCTGAACAGCAGAATCTTGCAGGAGGGAAGTTTTTCCCGAATTTTGATGGAAGCCTCGATGCCTGTCATACCGGTCATGATCACGTCTGAAATCAGCATGTCAGGATAGAAGTCATCGACACTGGCGATGGCTGCCTCGCCGGAATAAACTGCCTTGGCTTCGAACCCTGCCTGATTCAGGATGATGGCAAGCGTGTTCGCGATGACCTGTTCATCATCTGCGACCAGCACCCTGGGTTTGGAGGAGGAGGTTGTCATATCACTCACAGTTCTACTTGACCCGATGCTATAAGGCAAGTTGTGGAAGTTGTTGTTTCACAGAAGGATGATAGGCTCAGAGAACAGACAGGCGGCATTCCTCTGCTTGCCGCATCCGCAATTAAAGCATTCCGGTTCAACCGGTTCCACGGTCCGATGGAGGCGCCCATGCAGCAAGCCATCATCCGCGCCGAGCGCGTGGAAAAGTACTATGCTCAGCCCAGCGAGAACCGCATTCAGGTTATCTCGCCTACAGACCTGTCGATTGTTCCCGGAGAGATTGTAGCCCTGTTAGGGCCATCCGGCTCCGGCAAGTCGACATTGCTCAGAATGCTGACCGGCCTCTCCATGCCTTCGGGTGGACAGGTCTACTGGCATGAAAGACCGATTGACAAGGCAGACATCAACGTCTCGATCGTCTTCCAGAGCTTCGCGTTGTTCCCCTGGCTTACCGTGGTGGAGAACGTGGAAGCGCCGTTGCAGGCACGCGGTATGGACCCGGTGGAACGCCGCAAGCGCGCCATCAAGATGCTGGACACGGTGGGTCTGGACGGCTTTCAACATGCGTATCCCAAGGAACTCTCCGGAGGCATGCGGCAGCGTGTGGGTTTTGCACGCGCACTGGTTGTTGAACCGGAAGTGCTGTTCATGGACGAACCGTTCTCCGCGCTCGACGTACTGACGGCGGAAAACCTGCGTTCAGAGCTGCTGGAGCTCTGGCAGAAGAAGACCATGCCCACACAGGCCATCTTCATCGTGACGCACAACATTGAAGAGGCTGTGCTGCTGGCGGACCGCATTATTGTTCTGGGCCGTAATCCGGGGCATGTGCGAACGGATTTTCGCGTGTCGTTGCAGCATCCGCGGGACCGCAAGGCGGCTGCATTCACCCAGCTTGTGGACTACATCTACAAGGTACTGACACAACCTGAGGCACAGCCTCCAGAGTTGCCACGCAACATCGACGGCAAGCGTGTACGCGACCAGAGGCTAATGAGCTATCAGATGTTGCCGCATGCGCGTCCGGGCAGCATTGCAGGCCTGCTGGAACTGATGGTGGATCACAGCGGCAAAGCCGACATCTATCGACTGGCCGATGATCTTGCCTTTGAAGTGGACGACCTGTTGCCCATTGTGGACGCCGCCTCATTGTTAGGTTTCCTAACCATTACGGAAGGTGATGCGACACTGACGCCCATTGGAACCGAGTTTGCCCATGCGGAAATTCTTCGCCAGAAAGAGATCTTCCGCGAGTGCGCGGTGAGCAACGTTCTGCTTTTGCGGCAGATTGTGCGCGCACTGGAAGCGAAGAGCGACGGCAGTGTGCCCGACGAATTCTTCCACGACATGCTGGATGAACAGTTCAGCGAAGAAGAAACGCTGCGCCAGCTGGAAACCGCAGTGAACTGGGGACGCTATGCCGAGCTATTCGATTACGACGCGGCGCGGCGGCGCTTCATCCTGCCGCAGAACTCGGAACAGGCCGTGGAGATGAATGGATGAGGATGATTCCCGGTAGCTTTACGAAGCTCACATCGCGCAACGATCTGGGTATTCCCCAGACGCTTGCGCGTTCGCAGGTGCTGCGTCGTAGCTGGCCGTTCATTCTGGATGTGATTGTTGGCTGCGTTGGTCTGGCCGCCTTCTATGGCGTAGTGCAGATTGCCACCCTGTGGCTGGGACACGCACAGCCGCAGGTACACATTTCGCTGTCGCCGCGCGCGCTGCCGCGGTATGCGTTTTACTCGATTGTGCGCATGTTCCTGGCGTACGTTCTCAGCCTGGCGTTCGCGATTGGCTATGGCTATGTAGCCGCTTACAGCAGGCGAATGGAAGCACTGATGATTGCGGCGCTCGACATTCTGCAATCGATCCCTGTGCTGAGTTTTCTTCCCGGCGTGATGCTGGCGATGGTGACGCTGATGCCGTCGCACCAGATTGGTCTTGAGCTGGGCGCGATTGTACTGATCTTCACCGGCCAGGTGTGGAACATGGCGTTTTCGTTCTACTCGTCGTTGAAGAGTCTGCCTAAAGAACTCGTCGAAGCCAGTGCGATCTATGGCTATTCGCGCTGGCAGCGTTTGCTGCAACTGGAACTGCCCTTCGCTGCGATTGGCCTTATCTGGAACAGCATGGTTTCAGTTGCAGGGGGGTGGTTCTTCCTGATGGCGTGCGAGATGTTTGTGCTGGGTTCGCGCGACTTCCGCCTGCCAGGACTTGGCAGCTACCTGCAGACCGCTGCCAGCGAGGGCAACATGACGGCCATCCTGTGGGGCCTGCTGGCAATGGTGCTCATCATTGTGGCGACGGACCAGCTTTTGTGGCGACCGATTATTGCGTGGAGTGACCGCTTCAAGTTTGAGCAGGTGGAGAGTTCAAAGAACGTGCGTTCGCCCCTGCTGGCGCTTTTGCAGGAGTCGCGTTTTGTAAATCGTCTGCGGAGAGTTACGTTTGCGCCGCTGGCGGACAAGCTCTATCGCCATGAAGCGAGCAAGCGATCCACGCACACCACCTACGACGAAGCACAACAAAAGTCTCCTTCAACACTTCTGCGACTGGTAGGGCTTGCACTGATTCTTGCGGTCATTGGGTATGCTGCGCTGCAAGCGGTTCATCTGTTGCGCACGGTGGATCGGCATGAGTTGTTGATCGTGCTTGCGGGTGCGGGCGCAACACTGGTACGCGTCGTAGCGGCACTGATCCTGGCGACACTGTGGACAGTCCCTGTGGGTGTTGCGATTGGATCGCATCCAAGGCTTGCACGTATTGCGCAGCCGTTGGCTCAGATTGCGGCCAGCATTCCAGCCACGGCACTCTTCCCTGTTCTGCTGTTGCTGCTGCTGCGCAGCGGTGGCGGTATGAATACAGCCGCTATCCTGCTGATGCTGCTGGGAACGCAGTGGTATGTGCTGTTCAACGTGATCGCCGGTGCGATGGCGATTCCGAGCGACCTGAAGGAAGTGTCGCGACTTTTCCACTTCGGCACCGTGCAGCACTGGAAGACGATTGTTCTGCCGGGCATCTTTCCCTACCTGCTGACAGGTTTGATTACAGCCAGCGGTGGTGCATGGAATGCCAGCATCATTGCCGAATACTTCCGGCTGAAGGGCAAGACGATGACCGCGTTCGGATTGGGTGAACAGATCAGTGCAGCCACAGATGCGGGCAATTTTGCCGTTCTGCTGCTGGCCACCATCGTGATGGCGTTGATGGTGGTGACGATCAATCGCTTGATCTGGCGTCCGCTCTTCAGGATTGCAGAATCGAAGTACCGGCTGGGTGCGTAGAGGTATTACGGCCTTCTTTCAGCTCTGGCATGGCCCGGCTAAAGCCCGGTCCCTTCAAAACAAATGACAACAGGAAATGGTTCATCGCAAACGGATATTCAAAACGGTTGCATGGATATCTCCGAACAGTAGTTTCTACGGACAACGCCCACCACCGACATGAGATTGCCATTTACACCACGCGTTGACGTGCGCGTTTGAGTGCAAAGATTACGGCGAGTATGGGTGGTGCGAGCAGTGCTCCCCACGGCGGCAACAGAACACCGCCTGCGATGGGACCGAGCATCGCAGCCCACCACGGTACCAGTGCATGGCGCTTCAATAACAGCGGCTGGATGAGCAGACCATCCACAATGGCGATGAAGGCGTAGAGCCCCAGCGTCCACCACAGCTTGTCGAGATCGTTGTCGATCGAGGAGAAGAAGGCCGCAATCGCCGGACCACATACAGAGAGGGCTGTGCCGATGCCGGGAACGAACTGGCAGACTGCCGCAACCAAAGCCCATAACGGCGCACCGGGTACATGGATGAAGTGAAGGCCGATGAACCACATGACGCCGACGCAAAGTGCATCAAGCGTGGTAGCACGCCACCAACCCATGAGCGCTGTTCCGGCAATACGCAGATGGCCGGGTCGTGATTCTTCCTGTAACCATTGCATCGTATTCTTCTCTTCTGGAATCACACAGCTCCTTCGATAGAACGGACACACATAGGATGCATCAGAACAACACGAATGCAACAGAACTGCACATATGCAGGAACGCAAAGCATACGTAGGGATGACGGGCTTTCACAAGTATTGCGGCATGCAAGTTCTTATAGACTTTCGCTTTTCACCTTTGCTTTTTCTATGCCGGGAAACTTTCCTGTAACCTAGAACCATGAAGATTGGCGTGCTTGTGTTTCCGGGTTCCAACTGCGACCACGATACCTACAACGTGGTGGATGCCGTGGCAAAACAACCCGCAACATTTCTCTGGCACAACAGCGAAGACCTGCAGGGCTGCGATGCCATCCTTGTACCCGGTGGCTTTGCCTATGGCGACTACCTGCGCACGGGAGCACTGGCACGCTTCGCTCCGATCATGACCTCGGTGAAGAAATTCGCCGCTGCGGGTGGGCCGGTGATGGGCATCTGCAACGGCTTCCAGATTCTGTGCGAGAGCGGTCTTCTGCCCGGTGCGCTGATGCGCAATGCGGGGCTGCGCTACATCTGCAAACAGGTACATCTACGCACAGAGACGAACGATTCGCCCTTTACCCACCTCCTGCAACGCGGCGAAGTTTTGCAGATGCCGATTGGTCACATGGAAGGCAACTACTTCTGCGATGCCGATACGCTGGACACGCTGAAGAAGCAGGATCGCATTGCCTTCCGTTACGCAACTCCGACGGGCGAGATTACTGCGGAAGCCAACCCCAACGGTTCGCTGGAGAACATTGCCGGTGTACTGAGCGAAGGCCGCAACGTTCTGGGCATGATGCCGCATCCTGACCGCTCCAGCGAAGCTCTGCTGGGCACTGCCGACGGATTCAAGCTCTTCCAGGGGCTGCTCGCAAGCCTGCAAAACGCGTAAGAATAATTAGCGACATACTGCATGATTGATATTCACCACCATCTGCTACCCGCCGTTGATGACGGTTCCAAAAGTCTGGATCAGTCTGTAGCCATGGTGACAGCTGCGGTGAATGACGGCATTACGCATATCGTGGCGACACCGCACGCGAACGATACATACAAGTACAACCGCGAAAGCCATGCGCAACTATTGCAGCAGGTGCGCGTGGCCCTGCCCGCCGACGTGGCCGCGAAGATCACCCTTGGCCTGGGCTGCGACTTCCACCTGAACTGGGAAAACATTGAGGATGCGCGCGTACACCGCCGCCGTTACACCGTCAACGAAACCGAATACCTGCTGGTGGAGCTGCCCGACGTGGGTATTTCAAACCGTATGGACGAAGTGCTCTACCAGATGCGGCTGGATGGCCTGACACCGATCCTAACCCACCCGGAACGCAATGCCACGCTGCAACGCTCGCGCGAGCGGCTGCGCGAATGGATGCAGGGTGGACTGCTGCTACAGGTAACCAGTGGCTCCGTGACCGGCCATTTCGGTTCCACCGCGGAGACCATGGCGTGGGAACTACTGGAAAAGCGCTGGGTGCACGTCATCTCCTCCGATGCGCACAACCTTGACCGCCGCCCTCCGCACATGAGCAACGCCTATCGGATGATCGCAGAACGTCTGGGTGGCGGGACGGCGGAACGACTGTGCGTGACCAATCCTCTGGCCGTGTTTAACGGCGAGCCTTTTCCCGCACAACCGGCACCGATTGGCGTCTTCGAACAGTTCGGTGAAGAGGACGAAGAGGAAAAGCCATTCTGGAAGCGTCTCTTCCGCCGTTCGTAACTTTCTGCATCCAGCTCTTCTCAAAAGACATTCGATAGAGGACTAAACCTGTCGTAGATTTGCGATACGATAGGTATGAGGCGTTTACGCCTCCGAAACGCTCGCGAAGGACTCGTACAGGTGCACCTGGCAGAACTACAGCAAGGCGATACGGCCACGGTGCTTGGCGTTGCCCAAGGCGAGGCATACTGCCAGCTCTGCGCATTGGGGCTGAATGCGGGTGCCGAAGTGGAACTGGTGCGCAGCCTTTCACGCAAGTCGTTGCTGATTATCCGCGTGGACGGTTTTGACATTGCCCTGCGCAACGAAACTGCCCGTACGGTAAAGATTCGCATGGAGCATGGCCGGTGAGCACAGCAACCATTCCCGTCGCCACCAAAGCTCCCGCGCCGACTACGGGATTCCGTACCATCGGCCTGATCGGGCCACCGAATGTAGGAAAAACCACACTCTTCAACCGGCTTACCGGCATGCGGCAGAAGGTGAGCAACTATAGCGGCGTTACGGTGGAGCATCGAACCGGCAAGCTGAAGAGCGGCCAGATTGTCGTTGACCTGCCCGGTGTATGGAGCCTGACACCGGAGAGCGAAGACCAGAGGATCGCCGTGAATGTGTTGCATGGTAACCAGCATGGCGTGGCCAAGCTGGACGCTGTTCTGCTGGTGGTGGACGGTACGGCGTTGCAACGCTACATGGGCCTGATTCACGAAGTGCTGGCATGCAATCTGCCCACGATGGTGCTGATCAACATGGCCGATGAGCTTGTGGCTCGCAATGGCTACATCGATCCGCTGGCCGTAGCGCGCGAACTGGGAACACCGACTGCACTGATCAGCGCGTCGCGCGGCACCGGCATGGAAGCGGTGTACCACTTCCTGCAAGGGGAGCACGCCGCCGCGCAGATCCTGCCGGTATTGCAGGCAGGCGGCAATGCCGCTCCGGGCTGCGCAACGGACTGCAACACTCTTACCCGCTCCGGTGCGTATCGTCGTCCGCATCATTCGAAGTTCACGCGCGCTTTCGATAAGTGGGCGCTGCATCCGGTGGTTGGGCCGGTGATGTGCATCCTGTTTATTGCAGCCGCGTTTCAGATCATGTTTCGCATGGCCTATCCCGCGGGAGTATGGCTGAGCGACTGGCTAGGCGAGCTGGGCACACGCTTTGGTGCGTATATTTCAGACGCTGTTTTTCGCGCTATCCTGGTGGACGGCATCTGGAATGGTATTGCGTCGATCCTCGGCTTCCTGCCGACGATTCTGTGCATGTTCCTTGTGATTACGCTGCTGGAAGACTCCGGCTACATGGCTCGTGCAGCCGTAATCGCAGATCGCACGATGGGGCACGTTGGACTGAATGGACGTTCGTTCCTGCCATTGCTCAGCGCTTACGCCTGCGCTGTGCCAGCAATCATGGCAACACGCGCGATCCCTTCTAAGCGCGATCGACTGGCCACCATCCTGATTGCACCGTTCATGACATGCAGCGCACGGTTGCCGGTGTATGCTCTGCTGATTGCCGCGTTTATTCCGCAGCGACAGGTGCTGGGCAATGCGCTCGGTTTGCAGGCCGTAACGCTGATGCTGCTCTACGCGGTAGGGCTCCTGGCGGCACTGTTCACAGCCAAACTGTTGCACTCAAGCGTACTGAAAGGCCGCGCTTCGATGTTTGCCATTGAACTGCCGAACTATCGCATGCCTCGGCTGCGCACGATTCTGCTGGCGCTGTACGACCGCAGCAAGGTCTTTCTGAAGCAGGTAGGCACGGTAATCCTGGTGCTGAACCTGGCGGTCTGGTTCCTGTCGCACCTGCCCTTTCATAACGGCGAGCCAAGCGACGTGGGTGCGAGTTACCTGGCACACATCGGCGACTGGATTCAGCCGATGCTGCATCCGCTGGGCTTGAATCGCAACGTGGGCATCTCGCTGCTGACGGCGTTTGTGGCGCGTGAGAGCGTTGTAAGCACGCTGGCAACACTCTACGGCCAGGTGAATGTAGGCGATGCCCTGCGTGCCGAAGTAGGACTGGCCGGAGCCATTGCTCTACTGGTCTTCTTCGCGCTGGCCATGCAATGCACTGCGACGCTCGCAGTGGTCCGCCGCGAGACGAATAGCTGGAAGTGGCCGCTGCTACAGTTCGCTTATATGACTGTGCTGGCCTATGGAGCGTCGTTCCTCACCTATCGCATCGCACTGGCTCTGCACGTCTAGCGACAGCGTCTCTAAGCTTTGATATCTCGAAAGACAGAAGTACGTGCAGGTTCTGAAACAACCAGACCTGCCGTCGCTCAGTAATTTAAAACTTAGTGTGGACGTGAAGCATATGCGCTCACACCACTACTTTCTTCCCTTTACCCGCCATTCCCTGACCAAATGACGAGCCAATACGTACGCAATCGCAATAATGCTTAATAGCACGAAGATGGCCATCAGCTTCTCAGCGAGAGGCGAAAATGACATTCCCATTAAGCCGCTGCGTTCAATATCCCAACCACTCATCCAACACACCTCCGGGAGGACAATGGCTGCATGCATGGGGGGTGTAACGACCAAGAGTATCCAGACACCTCAGTGGGCGTACAGGAACTTCTTTCGTTCTGAGGAACAGATCGGTACTTCGGGAGAAACCAAAGCTATGGTTCATCACCATGGGAGCAGTCAAATGTATCCAGTTGTATTACTGTATCACCGTTCATTTTTTTAATGTTATGAATCGGTACGTTGAAGCGTATCATGCGCCGGACACAAAAATCATGCTACAAATCTCTGCGCGTGTTGCCTTTTGAGATGAAATACAGGCAATCCACATTGCTGGTTCTATCGAACCGAAGCACTAAAGGAGTGACACGTAAAGACATCCTGCATGCTCTCGCAGAAAGACTCTTTCCGTGCACGCTGAAAAAATAATTGCACCATGTCCTGTTTTCAGACACTCATCATGTCCGGCACCAGACTCGTGGTCGAAGATTTTTAATGAGAGGGGAACTGTCCGGAAGATTTGAATGGTGGGCAAGGAGGGACTCGAACCCCCGACATCCTGCTTGTAAGGCAGGCGCTCTAACCAACTGAGCTACTCGCCCATTCCTCTATAAGCATACCATCGAACAGCCTTGATTCTACGGTATTGGCTGCGCGTTTTTCACGCGATTGTTTGAAGATGCTGATAAGCAGTTATACGACTTTCCTGATAGAACCAGCAGTCGACGCATGCTTCTGTTTTCTAACAACGGATGCACGCAAAACAGGGCTGGCCATTGCGCATTGCAACGGCCAGCCCTGATCTTTCATGGTTCTCTGTTTCAATGATTTCATGCTCGAATGATTGCGCGAACCCAGTCCTCGCAGAGCTTATTCGAGCACTGCGCTTACTCGGTTTCGCTGGTAAGTTGCGGCATGTCCGTTCCCTTGCTCAGTTGAATGAGTCCGGACTGCGCGTAGATGCCGAGCTTGGCGCGGGTGTCGGTGATGTCGAGATTGCGCATGGTGAGCTGGCCGATGCGATCACGCGGCGAGAAGGTGCTCTCGCCCTTCTCCATGGTGAGACGCTCTGCCTCGAATGTCAGGTTGGGCGAATCGGTATTGAGGATGGTGTAGTCGTTGCCGCGACGCAGTTCGAGCGTAACCTCGCCTGTGATGGCCTTTGCCACCCAGTGCGTTGCGGATTCGCGCAGCATGAGCGACTGCGAATCGAACCAGCGGCCCTGATAGAGCAGGCGGCCCAGTTTGCGGCCATTGTCGCGATACTGCTCAATCGTGTCTTCGTTGTGAATGCCTGTGATCAGGCGCTCGTACGCGGCAAACAGCAGGGCGAGTCCCGGAGCCTCGTAAATACCGCGGCTCTTGGCTTCGATGATGCGATTTTCAATCTGGTCGCTGACACCCAGGCCGTGACGGCCACCGATGCGATTGGCTTCCAGCATCAGTTCCACAGGGTTGCTGTACTCCGTGCCATTCAGAGCTACGGGGAAGCCTTCGACGAAGCGAACCGTTACCTCTTCCGGCTTTACAACAACGTCCTCTCGCCACGATGCAACGCCCATGATGGGCTGCACAATGCGAATGGACGAACTGAGCGATTCAAGATCCTTCGCTTCATGCGTTGCGCCAAGAATGTTCGAGTCAGTGGAGTACGCCTTCTCTGCCGACATCTTGTAATCGAAGCCGCTCTTCTGCAAAAACTCCGACATTTCCGCGCGGCCGCCGAGTTCGTCGATGAACGTTGCATCGAGCCATGGCTTGTAGACCTTGAGGTTCGGATTCACCAGCAGGCCATAGCGATAGAAACGCTCAATGTCGTTGCCCTTGTAGGTCGATCCATCGCCCCATATGTTGACGTCGTCTTCCTTCATCGCAGTGACGAGCATGGTGCCGGTGACGGCGCGGCCGATGGGTGTGGTGTTGAAGTAGGTTTGCCCTGCCGTGGTGATGTGGAACGCGCCGGCCTGCAATGCGGCAATGCCTTCGCGCACAAGCTGTTCGCGACAATCGATGAGGCGCGCTTTTTCCGCGCCGTATTCCAGCGCCTTGCGCGGAATCGCGTCGTAGTCCGATTCGTCGGGCTGGCCGAGGTTCGCCGTGTAGGCATAGGGCACAGCGCCCTTCTGCTTCATCCAGTGCAGTGCGGCGCTGGTGTCGAGGCCGCCGGAAAATGCAATGCCAACCTTCTGGCCGACGGGCAAATGTTCAAGAATAACTGACATGATGTAAGCAGAACCTCTTCACTTTATCTTCTGGACTTCGCTTTATTTTACGTTGTGACTCGGTTGAGAAATACAGCCCGGCGAATACAAACAGGTAGTTTTCACGCTTGTTTGTTCTCTCCTGCATCTCGTCTTCGACGAGATGCAGGAGAGAACAAAGAGAATGGGTAACCTCTAGACGGCCCGGCTAAAGTCGGGCCCCTTCAAAACAAAAGCACTAGCAGCAATGACGAGTCAGCCACCCACAAAACATGAGCAACCAACGGGGTTGCCGTTACAGCATTCTTCACCGTATACCTGTGAACGCATGGAAACCTCGCACATATCGTTGGCGGAACTGCTCGACGGCAGTAAAGATTGGGAGACCGTAAAGACACACGACGCGGGCCCGCAAGGCTCTTTGCCGATTACACCGGCCATGCTGGTGGAGCAGCCGTCGGGCAATCTCTTCGGTCTTTCACAAAACGCAGGCATGGGATGGGAACCTGCACGGCTGCGCGATCCTGAATACCTCATTCTGAGCACACACGGAGGATTGCGCGCGCAGGATGGAACTCCCATTGCGCTTGGCTTTCACACGGGCCACTGGGAGGTGGGTCTGCTGGTGGCTGAAGCCGCAAAGACACTGCGCGATCATCACGCGATTCCCTTTGCCGGTGCATGCACTGACCCATGCGACGGACGGACGCAAGGCACAGCGGGCATGCTCGATTCTCTCCCCTTTCGCAACGACGCCGCAATGGTGCTGCGGCGCTTGATGCGTTCGCTGCCCACGCGGCGCGGCGTGATCGGCGTGGCCACCTGCGATAAGGGTTTGCCTGCGATGATGATGGCGCTTGCGTCGTCGGGCGAGTATCCCAGCATACTCGTGCCGGGCGGCGTAACTCTGCTGCCCGAGCACGGTGAAGATGCAGGCAAGGTGCAAACCATTGGAGCGCGCTATGCGCAGGGCCAGATCACACTGGAAGCCGCAGCAGAGATGGGCTGTCGTGCATGCGCATCGCCCGGCGGTGGTTGTCAGTTCCTGGGCACAGCGGCTACAGCACAGGTGGTCGCCGAGGCATTGGGGCTCTCGCTGCCGCACACGGCACTTGCGCCCTCAGGACAGTCCGTATGGCTGCGTGCTGCGGCGCAATCGGCATTGGCAATGCTACGTATGACACAACGCAACATCGGCACACGCGATGTGCTTACCGATGCAGCCATCCACAATGCCATGGCCGTGCATGCAGCCTTTGGTGGATCGACCAATCTGTTACTGCATCTGCCTGCCATTGCGCACGCCGCAGGATTGAAGCGGCCCACAAGCGAAGACTGGATTGCAATGAATCGCGCTGTGCCGCGGCTTGTGGATGCATTGCCCAACGGTCCTGTTGGATACGCCACAGTGCAGGTGTTTCTTGCGGGCGGCGTGCCGGAGGTGATGCTTCATTTGCGCCGTGCGGGACTGCTCGAAGGCAAGGCGCTCACAGTTACAGGCGAAACGCTGGACGCGAATCTCGACTGGTGGGAACAGAGCGAACGCAGACACGGCATGCGGAAACGTCTGCGCAAAGTGGACGGGATCGACGCAGACGATGTGCTCTTCTCACCCGACGCAGCACGCGCTCGTGGACTCACACCCACTGTGTGTTTTCCTGTAGGCAACCTTGCGCCGGAAGGTTCGGTGATCAAAAGCACGTCAATTGATCCGTCGCTGATCGATACGGATGAGGTGTATCGCCATACGGGGCCAGCGCGTGTGTTCATTACAGAAGAAGCTGCAATTCACGCAATTAAAGCAGGCGAAGTTTCGCATGGCGATGTGATGGTGATGGTCTGCGGCGGACCGATGGGCGCGGGCATGCAGGAGGTTTACCAGGTGACTTCGGCGTTGAAGAATCTGCCCTTCTGTAAACACGTTGCTGTACTGACCGACGCACGTTTCAGCGGTGTTTCCACCGGCGCATGCATTGGGCATATCTCGCCGGAAGCTCTTGCCGGAGGACCTATTGGAAAGGTGCGCGATGGCGACATGATCGAGATCCTTGTGGATCGCCGCACGCTGAGCGCAAGTGTGCATCTTGTGGGTGAGGACGAAGAACGCTTCACCGCGGAGGAAGGCGCACACAGGCTTGCGTTGCGCTCGCCCAGAACCGACCTGAAACCTCATCCTGCCATGACGAACGACACTCGCTTGTGGGCTGCATTGATTCAGGCCAGCGGCGGTGTGTGGGGTGGTTGCGTATACGACGCAGATGCCATCATCGAACGTCTCCAACAGAATTGACACTGAATGTCTGCTGCATTAGGCGCAACTCAGCAGGAAATCCACCAGCAGCGGATTGAACACTGCCGCTGCTTCCACCGTGGAGAGGTGCGCCGCATGCAACACTTTCATGCGGCTGCTATGAATCTGTTCGTGAAGAAACTCTGCTTCAGCAACGGGACAGACCTGATCCTGATCGCCCGCGACGATCAGCGTTGGAGCTACTATCGCAGCAACACGGTCGCGTAGATCGAAATCGCGCACAGCACCGCAGACCGCCGCGTAACCAGTAGCGTTGCACGACAGCACCTGCGATCGCACATCCTCAACCACCTGAGGATGCTGCTCCTGGTAGCGCGATGTAAACCAGCGCGACACAACGGCGTTTGCTATCGGCATCATACCTTCCGCCTGCACCTGGGCGATCCTCTGGTTCCAGTTCTTCGATGTGCCGATCTTCGCGGCGGTATTACACAGCACCAATTTGAGTACACACTGCGGCGCATGCACAGCGAGCCACTGACCGATCGCTCCGCCCATGGAGATGCCACAGAAGTGCGCACTCTCCACGTTGTATGTGTTCATCAGTTGCAGGACGTCTTCGGCAAGATCGGCAATGCTGTACGGTCCCGGCGGCGAAGGACTCCTACCATGCCCGCGCATGTCGTAACGCAGAACCCGAAAATGGCGCTCCAGTATGGTCCTCTGCGGCTGCCACATGGCCATGTTCGCTCCTAGAGAAGACGAGAGCACAACGCATGGCGCGTCCGGCGATCCTGCGATTTCGTGATGCATCAACACGTCCGCAGCCTAACAGAAACATTCGTCTGTATGCTTCAGGCGATGTCCATAAAACGCGCAAAAACAAAGCCCGGCAGATGCCGGGCCTTGTCGTAAGGAAACGATGTTGACTTCACAGATAGTTTAGCGAATCGATACGTGCAGGGTTACCGGTACGGAAACTGCCTGTCCGTCCAGACGGCCTGCGGTGTAACGCATGCGGCTGACAGCTTCCACCACACGCTGCGTGGTAACAGCATCGGCCGGGGTAAGAACCTTCACGTTCTCCGGCGTACCTGCTGCGTTTACGTCGTACGTTACGGTTACTTCCGAAGGATGCTGAGCAGGCAGCGAGCCGTTGAGCATGAACTGAGTCTGACGAATGGGAGTGATCAAGCCAGAGAATACGCGCGGAGCAGCGGCATTCAGAGCACCTGCCTGGAAAGCAAATCCGGGAGCATCCACAGCAGCTACCAGATGAGAAATTCCAGAGTGCATAGCCTGAGCATTGGCAACGACAGGGGTAACAGCAAGAAGAGCGGCGGCGAGGAAAGAGCGCATAGGGAAATCTCCTGTTGGTAAAATCCGTTAGTTGGCTTACCGGTTATCCGAGGCGTCCCTCGGTGTCTTCAACACCAAGATATAACTAAATTACAACGACTGTCAATATTTTTATTCCACATTTTCAATGTCTCCATCTAACCCATTTCAATTCAATGCAATAAAACAGGAGAGACACCCGGGATATCGGGGCCGCTCTGTTTTTTGAAACGTTCTTTTAAAGAAAGGGGCTACTTCATGGCATCGACTGGTACTACTGGCAGATTGATGAAGCTAGCCCTGCCGGGTTCATCGAAGATCTTTTGCGCGGCCTTCTGATAGTCGTCCGGTTTTGCAATCATGGCGTTGGCAACATCGAAAATGATGGTAGCGGTGACATGCCTTTGTGCAAGTGGTTTATTGCGGCAGAACCAGTTCGTCGAATGCCATGAAGTCTTTCAGGATAGGGTCATTGCTTTTTTCCAGTTCTTCCAGCGTTCCGAAGAACTGCGCCCTGCCCTCATGCAGAAACAGCAGACGATCGGCCAGTTTCCTGGCAAAGCGCATATCATGCGTTACAACGATGCTGGTCAGGTGTAACTGGCGTTTCAAGCGCTCGATCAGATCACCCAGCAGATGCCCCATCAACGGATCGACCATGGTGGTTGGCTCGTCGTACAGAATGGCTTCAGGCTGTGCTGCAAGTGCGCGTGCAATCGCAATAGAGCGCTTCATGCCAGTGGAGAGATCGGACGGCAGCAGGTCGTCCATGCCCGCCACGCCTACCATTTCAAGCAGGCCTTTCACGATCTGGCGAATCTGTTCATCGTCAAGATCGCCTTTTTCACGCAGGGGAAACGCGACGTTTTCACCGACTGTAACTGAATCGAACAGTGCCCCGTTCTGAAAGACCATTGTTACTTTGCGGCGGATAGACTGCATCTGTTTTTCGGTATACCCGCAGATGTCTTCACCCGCGACCAGCACTTTGCCTCGATCCGCTTTCAGAAAACCCATCAGTATCTGCAATGAAACTGATTTGCCGACGCCAGAACGCCCCAGAATGCATAACGTCTCACCGGGCATCACGAAGAAACTTACATCTTCCAGGACCTTGAAGTTGCCGAAGGATTTGTACACGTGTTCGAAGGCGATGTAAGGCTTGTCGCCGTCTTCCACCACGTTGCTTTCATTCTGTTCGGCGGCCTGCTCAAAGAACTCGCCAACCTCCTGCGCAACGTCGTGCGACACCTCGTGTACGAGGGGTTTATTCAACTCTTCTTCGCTGGTGTTTTCCTCGTCTTCCAGTTTTCCCTGTACACGAATCTCATGTACCTTGCGGTCGAGGTCCGCGACCTCTGGTTCGCTCTCAGGACCATTGCGCTGGTGTTCGTCTGCCATGCCTATTCAGATGCTCCATCAAGAAAAGCGTTCTGTTCCAATGCGAACTGTTGCAATGTAACCGTTGATCTGCATTTACTCGCCCGCAAGCATAAGGAAGCGCACAATCGATTCCGTGCCGAGATAGAAGTTGTTCAGGTTGAACTTCTCATTCGGCGCATGCAGGTTATCGTCCGGCAAGCCAAAGCCCATGAGCACGGTGGGAATATGTAACTGCCGAGCAAAGTCTCCGACAACAGGAATGGAACCTCCACCACGCACAAACACCGTGTCCTTATGGAAGACAGCACGCATGGCCTCGGTGGCTGCGTGAATAAAACGATTGCCTGTATCCACAATGAACGGATCGCCATGATGAATCATGCGTATTTCTGCGGTCACACCTTTAGGCGTGATCTGCGCAACATAGTTCTGCAATTTGCTAAAGGCGTCTTGCGGTGACATGCCCGGCACAAGACGCATGGAAACCTTTGCCGATGCCTTCGCCGGAATCACTGTCTTTGCGCCTGCGCCGATGAAGCCTCCAGGCATGCCATGCACATCAAGCGCAGGCCGCGCCCATGTACGCTCCTGGACCGAGTAGCCCGGTTCGCCCACGAGCGTTGGGCTACCCACCTCTGTTTCGCGATAGTGCTCTTCATCAAACGGCAGCGACTTCCACGCAGCCAGTTCTGCTTCGTTCGGCTTTTCAATGCCTTCATAAATACCCGGAATCAGGATGTGGCCGTCTTCGTCCTTTAGCTTTGCGATGATCTGCGACAGGGCAATAAAAGGATTCGGCGCAGCGCCGCCATACATGCCGCTGTGCAGATCGACCTTTGCACCACGCACTTCGATTTCGGTATAGATCATGCCACGCAGACCAACACACAGCGTAGGCAGATCCGGTGCAAACATATCTGTATCGCTGACAAGCGCGACATCGGACTTTACATCCGCAGCATGTTCGCGCAGGTACGCGGCGATGGCTTCGCCGCCAACCTCTTCTTCGCCTTCTACAAGCACGCGCACATTCACTGGAAGTGATCCCTGTTGCAACAACGCTTCCAGCGCCTTCATGTGCATCCAGAGTTGACCTTTATCGTCAACCGCTCCGCGCGCGTAGATGTTGCCGTTCCGTTCTGTCGGTTCGAAGGGAGGCGAAATCCATTCATCCAGCGGGTCAGAGGGCTGCACATCGTAATGGCCATAGCAGAGAACGGTGGGATTGCCTGCTGCATGTAGCCAATCGGCGTAGACCAGCGGATGACCTTCGGTTTCAATCAAACGCACATTTTCCATACCGATGCGTTTCAGTTCCGTGGCAAGAAACTCCGCGGCTCGACGTACATCGCCTGCGTTTTCAGGCAATGTACTAATCGACGGTATCCGCAGAAAATCTTTCAACTGGGCGAGTGCATTCGCCTTGTTTTCCCGGACAAACTGAAGCGCGCTATTCAACATGGTTCTGGGTCCTTCCAAACTTTTTATACTCGTTGCGCCGCAAACATAGCAGGCGAACAATCGATACATGGAAAGCACAACACAGAGCACACAGCAAACGCAAACTTCTGCAAAGCCAACACAATATCCAGCGCAGCAGTGGAGCGCAGAACAGTACGCTGCCAATGGCCGTTTTGTCGCTAATCTTGCCGGTGAAGTCCTTCACATGCTCGCTCCAAAGCCTTGCGAAGAGATACTCGATCTCGGCTGTGGTGATGGCGCTTTAACCGAACAGATTGCCGCCAGCGGCGCGAATGTGATCGGCTGCGATGCGGATACATCTATGCTGCAAGCCGCGGAGAAACGTGGCCTGCGCACAGTACAGGCCGATATGCGTTCCCTACCCTTTACATCCGCATTTGACGCAGTGTTTTCCAACGCTGCAATGCACTGGGTAATGGAACAACAACAGGTGATTGATGGCGTATATCGCGTATTGAAACCAGAAGGGCGTTTCATAGCAGAGCTTGGCGGGCTGGGTAATATCGCCGCTATTCGTGTGGCATTGAACGCTGTATGCAAACAGTTCCACATTAATGCGGAAGAGGAAGCGGCTTCGCATTATCCTTCGCGCGAGGAGATGCAAACCATGCTGGAACGTGCGGGATTCCGCGTGGAACGAATAGAACTTGTGCCGCGTCCTACGCTGCTGAAAAGCGGCATGGAAGAGTGGCTGCGCACCTTTCGCCGTGGTCTTCTCAACAAGCTGAGTACAGAACAATGCGACGTTGCTGTGCGAGAAACAGTAGCCTTGCTACAGCCGGTTCTGCGTGATGCCGAAGGAATTTGGTGGGGTGACTATGTGCGCCTTCGCTTTAAAGCAATCCGTACTGAGTAAAGTGCACAGCAAAAGGGCTCGCCTTCGAGAGACGAGTCCTTTGCATTTAAATAAACCAAAGAATTGTATTGCCTGCACCGCTAGCGGATGTATCGTTGGCCGATAGTTTATTCATACCCAGCCTCCTTTAATCTGCATAGACGCGGCATAGGAGCTGAGAGTTTTCCGGATTGGAGGGCCATATTGCACCATCGCACAAGACGCAGTCTAATCTTTGACAGATGAGAGACTTCCTTGCAGAAGCAAAAGCGCTACACGGAAATCTGGCAGTTCTTGACGGACATGCCGACACGCCGCAACGCTTCGTAGACGAAGGCTGGAACTGGGTTGGAGATGCGCTTGGTCCCGGTCAACTGTCTGCTGAAACTGCGCATACCGGCGGACTTAGTGGAGGATTTCTTATCGCATGGCCTGAGCCTGAAGCATGGGCAGGACAATTTACTCAACGCACACAACAGTTGATCGCGGGCATTCACGCACAGGCGAACAAGCATCCGGAAGCACTTGCTATCTGCACCACGACGAAGGAAGTGCGCGCAGCCAAAGAAGCAGGAAAGTATGCGGCACTGATCGGTGTGGAAGGTGGCCACGCCATTGAAAACAACCTCGAAACTCTGCATGACTTTTATCGTCAGGGCGTTCGTTACATGACGCTGACCTGGGCCAATGCCAACGACTGGTGCGGCTCCAGTGGTTATGGTGGCGACGGCGGTTTAACCAGCTTTGGCCGCAATGTGGTTCGCAGGATGAACCGGCTGGGCATGCTGGTGGACGTGTCTCATGTAAGCGACAAAGCATTTCATGATGTGCTGCAAACTTCGCGCGTGCCGGTGATTGCATCACATTCATCTGCGCGTGCGCTGTGCCATGCCGCACGCAACCTGACAGATGCAATGGCGCAGCAACTCGCGGAAAAAGGCGGCGTGGTGATGGTGAACTTCTTTGCCGCTTTTCTGAGCGATGGATGGCGAGCGGCATGGAACAACATGAAGCCACAGATGGACAACGCTCTTGATGCAGCGCGAGAACAACACAAGGCACTGGGCAAGCAGTTAACTTTTTTCGATGAGCTTGCGATTGAACGTGATTTTGCGCGCCGGATTCCGCCTGTTCCTTTTTCTGTTCTGGTGGATCACTTCGACTATTTCTTGAAGCTGATCGGGCCGGACCATGTAGGCATTGGATCGGATTTCGATGGGATTGCGCTCTCAGTGGAAGGCATGGAAACGGCCGCGGATTTGCCGAAGATCACCGCTGCCCTGCTGGAACGAGGATGGCAACCGGACGCACTGAAAGGCATGCTGGGAGAAAACCTGTTGCGTATCCTGCAACAGGCGGAGAGCGCAGCGGCGTGACCTGTCGGGCGCGAAAGCGTATCCTAAATTACGCATGATGTTGCGATTTGCGCCTCTTTCTCTTTTCGCGGTACTGGCCGTTGTGCCGGTTGCCATGCATGGTCAGGCAGAAACGACTCCGCCCGCCGATTTGCAGACTCAACAGCAGAATCCACCGGCAAAGCCTGCCGACGATCTGCCGGATTCACCCGGTGCCTCCGAGGGACTGGAAGTACCGCCGGCACCGAACGGCCCCACAGCCGTCATCGACACAACGATGGGTCGGCTTACCTGCCAGTTCTTCCAGAAGGAGTCGCCGGAAACTGTGGCGAACTTCATTGGCCTGGCTACCGGTACAAAAGACTTCGTGGACGCAAAGACCGACCAGAAGATGCACGGTGTTCCTTTTTACGACGGGACGGAGTTTCATCGAGTGATCGCCAACTTCATGATCCAGGGAGGCGACCGCGCCGGCAACGGCATGGGAGATGGCGGTTACTACCTGAAGGAAGAACGCTCTGCCGGACTGCGTTTCGATCGCGATGGACGTCTTGCCATGGCGAATGCAGGGCCAGGTACAGGCAGCACACAGTTTTTCATCACCGAAGCACCACAGCCGGAGTTAAATGGCAAACACACGATCTTTGGTCAGTGCGATCCGCACTCGGTCCTAATCGTGCAGTCCATCGCTCGCGTGGAAAAAAATGCGCAGGATAAGCCGATTACGCCGGTTGTGATCAAGCATGTCACCATCGTTCCGGAAGGCCAGCCGCTGCCTCCTGACCCGATGCCAACAACGCCAGCGGCAGCACCGGCTCAATAACTTTTTAAGCATCGAAACTGTTTCAAGTTAAGAAAGGAAATACCTCATGGCAGAACGCACACCCGGCACATACGCCATCTTCAACACCAGCGAAGGCAACATTGTTTGCCGTCTTTTTGAGAAGGACGCACCGGAGACAGTTGCCAACTTCATCGGCCTGGCGGAAGGCAGCAAAAAGTGGGAGAGCCGCAGCAAGAAGGGCGACAAACTCTACGACGGCACCATCTTTCATCGCGTGATTCCTGAGTTCATGATCCAGGGTGGCGACCCGGAAGGTACCGGCATGGGTGGTCCCGGCTACCGCTTCGCGGATGAGACCAAGGGTTCGCCGCACGGCTTCCAGGAGACGGGCAAGCTGGCCATGGCGAACGCAGGTCCGAACACCAACGGATCGCAGTTCTTCATCACAGTTGCGCCTACAACCTGGCTCACTGGACGCCATACAATCTTTGGTGAAGTCGTAGAAGGCTACGACATTGCCGAGAAGATCAGCAAGGTGGCACGCGACGGCATGGACCGTCCCAAGAACCCGGTTGTACTGGAATCCGTTGTGATCGAGCGCGTTTAACAATTTGTGATCGACAAAGAAAAAGCCCGCTTCTGCGGGCTTTTTCTTTGCTGCAAATTTCGACCATCGCTGGAGAGTTCCATCGAACCCTGGTTATGCGTTGAGCGGCAACTCCAGTGTGCGTGATGTCCAGTCGATCATCTGACTGCGCAGTTCGGGTTCCTGTAAAAGCGAACGGCCGTAGCTTGGCACCAGCGATTGGAGGGCCTCTGCGCTTCGCTGCTGTTCCGGGATGACAGTGATGCCACGCGTGACCAGTTCCAGCATGATGGATACAGCAGTCGACGCGCCGGGCGATGCACCAAGCAGAGCCGCCAGCGAGCCATCGGCACTGCGAACAATCTCTGTGCCAAACTCCAGCTTACCGCCTGCCTTTGGATCGGGCTTGATGATCTGCACACGCTGACCGGCGATCTCAAGCACCCAGTCTTCGCTGCGAGCCGTGGGAAGAAATTCTCGCAGAGCCTTCAAGCGGTCTTCCTGCGACTGCATAACCTGGCCGATCAGATAACGCGTTAAATCAAGGTTGTGCGCACCTGCGCCAAGCATGGGCACAAGGTTATCCGTACCAATGGACAGCGGCAGATCCATGAACGAACCAAACTTGAGAAACTTTGTGCTGAAACCAGCAAAAGGTCCGAAGAGCAGTTCGCGCTTGCCGTCGATCATGCGCGTATCGAGGTGGGGCACAGACATGGGCGGCGCACCCAGTGCAGGCTTGCCATACACCTTGGCTGCATGCTGCTCGATCACGGCCCGATTCACGCAACGCAGCCATTGTCCGCTGACAGGAAATCCGCCGTAGCCGCGCCCCTCTTCAATTCCCGACTTCTGCAATAGCGGCAACGCTCCACCGCCCGCACCCAGAAAAACAAAACGTGCCGTTATGCGTTGCGTTTTGCCTGTGGCAAGATCGTTCACGGCAACATGCCAGCGCGAATCCGGCAGGTGCGTAAGATCGGTGGCACGATGACGCAGCAATACTTCTGCCCCATGTTGCTCCAATGCGGATAACAGCATGCGTGTAAGCGAACCGAAGTTCAGATCGGTTCCAATCTCGGAGCGCGTGGCGGCAACGGGTTCCGACGCTGAGCGCCCATCCATCATCAGCGGAATCCATTGACGCAACTGGGCCGGGTCCGTCGAAAACTGCATGCTGGAGAAAAGCGGACAAGCCCGCATCGCCGTGTAGCGGCGGTGAAGAAAATCCACACCATCCGCGCCGGAGACAAAGCTCATGTGCGGAACAGGGTTGATGAACTCCTTCGGTTGCCGGAGCAACCCCTGCTGCACCAACGTTGCCCAGAACTGCCGCGACTGCTGAAACTGTTCGTGAATCTTCACGGCGCGGTCAATGGCGATCGAACCATCTTTGCCCTCGGGTGTGTAGTTCAACTCGCACAGTGCGGCATGGCCGGTGCCTGCATTATTCCACGCATCCGAACTCTCGACTGCAACACGGTTCTGCGATTCCACCACCGTCACCCTCAGCGAAGGAGACAACATTTTCAGCAGCGTACCCAGCGTTGCGGACATAATGCCGGCGCCCACCAGAAGAACATCTGTTTCGCCAGGCAGCATTGCGTTTTCTGACATAATTCAAAAGCCTATCAGCCTGAAAATACACGGTGCAATGTGATGTGCGAAGATCGCATTATTCTTTTTGTACCTTTGGTGCATCCAATCTAAGTTATGGCCGATCAGCTCTATCTCAGCCTCTGGTTTCCGAACTTCCGGCTTGCTTCCCTGCCGGAGAAGATCACCTGCGTCCTCGATCAGCTTGCCCGTGTGGCAAAGAACGGTGGACGCGTTACCGTTGCTTCCGCCATCCCTCTGGGATGGAATGAATCGCCTGTGTTTCAGAGGGTTTTCGTGCACGACGAACGTGCACAGGACTCCGACGATTCGCTTGCGAAGAACGCCGTTGGCGAAGCCACCGAACAACTGCACGACGACATGGCCTACGAATTTGAGGCGAAATGGCAGCTCTGGCAGCCAGAAGATGCCGCCGAAGGATTCGATATGACCTGGCGGATGGAGCCGTCCACCATCAAGGTCATCGGCTTCGGCCCCGAATTCGACGATGCATCCTACGAACAGAACGGACACATCCGCGTGGACTTCGGTCTGGACACACCCTGGGTACAGGACGAAACTCAACTGGACGAAGACGGACAAAAGCGTCTGCAACAAAACGTGGAGATGCTGCTGGCTTTTGTACTCAGCGTGGAGAAACACTGCGGCATCTCGTCGCGACTGCTATGGACGGAAAGTGGCGAGCCACTCGCCGAAAAGCTCATTGCGACGCTACAGCGCGTGAACTAAATGCGGCATGACTGAGCTAGCATCCTGCGAACCCACATCTCAAGAAACCGAGATGTGGGTTCGCAGATTACGGGTCAATGTAGTGATACTGCTCTACCTCTTCGCACACAATTGAAGTCGCAGCGATGTGCATTCGCTGCGGCTTCACTTTTTGCAGATTTCCCTTCTCTTACCCTTTGATTACGATCTCTGAGAAGTCTGCAACCTTACCGTAATCCAGCAGGATGCGTTGCAGCAGGCCGAGACGTGCTGCGCGCAGTTGCGGTTCGGGTGCCATCACCATGACCTTTTCGAAGAAGGCGTCTACAAACGGACGGAGCTGCGCGATGGTGGTTAGCGCACCGGCGTAATCGCCGTCCTTGCGCAGACCTTCTACCCATGCGGCGCGGCGTCCGGATTCCTCCGACAGTTCGCGCTCTACCGGCTCGGTAAGGAACTCGCGGTTTGCTCCCGGCGAGAAGACCTCGCCCTTGGCGCGAGCCTGTTCCACCAGGTTCTTCATGCGCTTGAAGGCTGCGGCAATCGCGGCGAAGTCCTCGCCTGTGCGTGCGGCAGAGACTGCATCCACGCGCTTCATGGCATCGCGCACGTCGTCAGGATGTGCGGCCATGACGGCCTTCACCACGTCGTAATCGCCTCCACGCACATCGCGCAGATACCACTCCAGACGCTCGGCGAGGAAGCTCTTTACATTTGCTGATAAAGCCTCATCGCCTTCCGCTGCGGCATTTGCAATTTCGCCCAACGTGAGTGGCAATGTGCTTTCCGCGAGAATCTTCACGATGCCGTTGGCCGCGCGGCGCAGAGCGAATGGGTCCTTCGATCCGGTGGGCTGCATGCCGAGATCGAACATGCCCGCAATGGTGTCGGCCTTGTCGGCAATGGAAAGAATCTGGCCTTCCACCGTGGATGGAATCTCGTCTTCCATACCGGCAGGCTGATACTGCGAATAGATCGCGCGCGATACTGTCTCGCCCAATCCCTGCGACTTCGCATAGAGACCGCCGACAACGCCCTGCAATTCGGTGAACTCTTTAACCAACTCGGTTGTGAGATCGGCCTTGGCAAGACGTGTGGCTGTAAGCAGTCCTGCTACATCCAATACGTTTGCAGCCTTCGTACGTGCTTCCACCAGGGTTGCAAGCGACTTCACAACACCCAACGTGCGTTCGGCCTTCTTCGCGTACGAACCAAGGTCTTTCTGGAAGGTTACGTTTTCGAGCAATGCGAAACGCTTTTCCAGCGGTATGCGCTGATCGAAGTCATAGAAAAAGCGTGCATCGTTAAAGCGCGCGCGCAACACGCGTTCATTGCCGTGGCGGATGATTTCGACCGTGTCTCCCTGTGGCTCGGTGTTGAGCACGGCAAGGAAATAAGGCAGCAGCATATGCGTGCTGTCTTCCAGCGCAAAGTAGTTCTGGTGATCGCGCATCACGGTGACGAGAACTTCTTCAGGCAGGGCGAGAAATTCCTTTTCAAATCCACCAAGAAGAATCGACGGCCACTCTGTAAGGTTTGTCACCTTGTCCACCAGCGGATGGTCTTCACGCCAGCGAGCATCTGCAACGGTGCGAGTCTGCGCGTCCAGATCCTTGCGGATACGTTCGCGCCGATGCTCCATGTTCACAATGACCTTCGCCTCGTATAGTTTGTGCGCATACTCCGAAGGCCGAGCAATAGTGATGGCCGCATCGCCAAAGAGAATGCGGTGGCCATACGTGACATTCGATGCCGTTACGCCAGCCCACTCCACCGGCAACACTTCAGCATCGAGCAACGCCAGCATCCACTTCACTGGACGCACGAAACGGTCGGGCAGGCCCGGACGCCAGCGCATGTTTTTTGCCCAGTAAATGGCGGCGATTTCCTTGGGGAGCTCTTCCAGAACAACGTCGGCAAAGCTTCTGCCTGCATGCTTTGCCGTAGCAGCAAGATACTCGCCCTTGGCATTCGATACGGTTCGCAACTGATTGACCGGAACACCTGCCTTTTCAGCAAATGCTTCGGCCGCCTTGGTCGGCTTGCCATCCTTGTAAGCGGCTTTTACCGGCGGCCCAAGCAGTTCTTCCTCGGCATCCGACTGCTTTGCAACCGCACCCTTCACCAGCACAGCAAGACGACGCGGGGTAGAAAAACTCTCGACTGCAAAGTCAGCATCCACCAGACGTTCGCGCTGCAACAGGTCGCCCACACGCTTTGCCAACTCGGCTTCTGCCGCGGGCAACATGCGCGCAGGGACTTCTTCCAACCCAATCTCAAATAAAAATTCAGCCATCGTGGTTACGCTCCGCGTTCTACCGCGGTCTTTTCACCGCTGACTTGCCCTGCCTCGTCGATTTGCCGCAGGCGTTCCACCTGCGCGGCATACGCCTTCGCGACTCCGACAATCAATGTGCGAATGCGCGCCATCACTCCCACACGCTCGGTCACGCTGATGGCTCCGCGAGCATCCAGCAGGTTGAAAAGCTGCGAACACTTCAGCGCCAGTTCATACGCGCCCAGCACGGGGAAACGCTTGATCGTGGTGGCGTCCGCATCTTCCGGCAACGCCTTTGCCGCATCCAGCAACGCAAGGCACTCTGCTTCGTAATTCTCAAGATGCAGCCAGAGTTTCGCCACATCTGCATGGTCGAAGCTGAAGGCGGAGAGCTGCTGCTCCTCGTATAGACGGATATCGCCATAGGTGACGATGCGGCCTGTGTCCGGCTCTTTGGCCCACTCAATCTCGTAGATGGATTCCTTGTCTTGCAGAAACTGCGTCAGGCGCTCCATGCCATAGGTGATTTCGCCCGAGATCGGGTCGAGATCCAAGCCGCCGCACTGCTGGAAGTAGGTGAACTGCGTGATCTCCTGGCCGTCCATCATGACCTGCCAGCCCACACCCCACGCACCGCCTACGGGCCACTCCCAGTTGTCCTCTTCGAACTTGATGTCGTGCTCGGCAAGGTTGATGCCGATGGCTTCAAGGCTCTTGAGGTACAGCTCCTGAATGTTTGCCGGTGGCGGTTTCAGGATGACCTGAAACTGTGTGTGCTTATAGAGGCGGTTGGGATTGTCGCCGTAACGACCGTCGGCGGGACGACGCGAGGGCTGCGCATATGCAATGCGCACGTGCTTCGGCCCCAGCACACGCAGAAACGTGTCCGGCGACATGGTACCGGCGCCCATCTCCGTGTCGTATGGTTGCTGAAGAACACAGCCCTGCTCGGCCCAGAAACGTTGCAGGGCAAACAGGGTTTCCTGAAAGGTCATGGCACTACCGCGAGCGGGCACGGCAGGTTCTGCTACGGCAGACATGGTAGATTCGGTACTCCTTGTGCGTTCCTTTAAGTTTATCTTGTTACGCACACAGAGACACCATCCGGGTGTGTCAGATGTGGATTCCCCACCCGAGTTCGCCCAGTTCACGCTCAATTTCGAGCAGTGCAGCTTCAAGCGCTGAGCGGCGATGCGAACTGGAGGTGCGCTCGCTCAGAACGCGCTCCCGCTGCAACTCAAGTTCCTGAACACGGCGCTTCTTTTCACGTTCGTTGCGTCGTGTTTCATTCAATGCTGCTGCGGGCGAGCTTTCTGTTTTTTCAGACACTTCCACGTCCTCTTTTTCCCATCCTCGGGCCATGTTTCGATTCTACGCCTGAAGGATGAAGCATGCATCGTGAGTGCAAAATGACATTTGCAGAATCGCGTTTAAGAAAGAGAACTCTGCGATGGCCTATCTGAAACACTTGATTCTTTGGCACAATAGTCAGACGGAACTCGCAGCCCTTTTAGAAAAGCTTTACTGAACCACCTCACTCGAACCCTTTCGGAGTTGTGTCTGCTATGTGGATCGTCCGCCTTGCTCTACGGCGCCCTTACACCTTCGTGGTCATGTCGGTGCTGATCCTTGTGCTTGGCATTGTCTCGATCGAGACGATGTCGACAGACATCTTCCCCACCATTGATATTCCCGTGGTCACAGTGGTCTGGAGCTACAACGGCACCAGTCCTGACGAGATGGAAAAGCGCTTCACCACTCTGAGTGAACGCGCCATGACCACCACCGTAAACAACATCGAGCATATCGAGTCGCAATCGGTGAACGGCATCTCCATCATCAAAATCTTCTTTCAGCCGGGTGTAAACGTCGATGCAGCCGTCGCGCAGGTTTCCTCCGTAAGTCAGACCATCCTGCGCGCCATGCCGCCGGGCACGACCTCACCATTCGTCCTTCAATTTTCAGCTTCGAACGTTCCCATCCTGCAGGCGGTGGCCACATCCAACCGGTTGTCTGAGGCCGAGTTGTACGACGTGGGTGCGCAGTTCATCCGCACACAGCTTGCCACCGTGCAGGGTGCACAGGTGCCGTCACCCTATGGCGGACGCAACCGCTTGGTGCAGGTCGATCTTGACCCAATGGCGCTGTACTCGAAGGGGCTGTCACCGCAGGATGTGGTGAACGCGCTGACCGCGCAGAACCTGATTCTGCCCGCCGGTAATCTGAAGGTGCAGGATCGCGATTACGTGGTGCGCACGAATTCATCACCGCAGATCGTGACGCAGTTAAATGACATTCCCATTCGCCAGGTGAACGGTGCCATCGTGTACATGCACGACGTAGCCACCGTGCATGAGGGCGCATCGCCGCAGCAATCCATCGTGCGCTACAACGGACGGCGCGGCGTTCTCCTGACGATTCTCAAATCGGCATCCTCTTCCACGCTGGACATCGTGAGCCGCGTGAAGGCCGTGTTGCCGATGATCCTGGCGAATGTACCGCCGCCCGCGCCGGATATTCGAATCCTCTTCGATCAGTCGCTGTTTGTGCGTGCGGCGTTGCAGGGCGTGGTGAAGGAAGCTGTCATCGCCGCCGGCCTGACTGCAGTCATGATCCTGCTCTTCCTCGGATCGTGGCGCTCTACCGTGATCATCGCAGTATCGATTCCACTGTCGATCCTGGTAAGCATCATCTGCATGAAGTTCCTGGGGCAGACACTGAACACCATGACGCTCGGTGGCCTTGGACTGGCAGTTGGTATCCTTGTGGACGACGCGACAGTGGAGATTGAAAACATCCACCGCAACCTCGGGCTGGGCAAGGAAATCGAACCCGCCATTCTGGATGGCGCAGCACAGATTGCCGTACCGGCCTTTGTTTCCACGCTCTCCATCTGCATTGTGTTTGTGCCGGTGGTCTTTCTTTCAGGTGCCGCGAAGAGCTTGTTCACTCCGCTGGGCATGGCCGTTGTCTTCGCCATGATGGCGTCCTACTTCCTGTCGCGAACGCTGGTGCCAACCATGGTGCGTTTTCTGCTGGCCAAGGAAGTGGACGTATACCAACTGGCAGAGGCCGCGCATGGCGAACATCCGCTCACGCCGGAAAAGCAAGTCGAAGTCGACAGCAAGATGCGCCGCCTGGGAATCATCTGGCGCACACACTTTGCCTTCAATCGCGTCTTTGAAAGATTCCGCGCAAGCTATCAACGCTTGCTGGACTGGGCCCTGGCACACACGACCTTCACCCTGGGCTGCTTCGGCCTGTTCATCGCACTGTCTGCATGCCTTCTGCCATTCATCGGCGAAGACTTTTTCCCCGACGTGGATGCGGGCAGTTTCCGCCTGCACATACGCACTCCACCCGGCACACGTCTCGAAGCCACCGAACGGATCTTCGCGCAGGTGGAAGACGTTATCCGCAAGACCATTCCAGCCGATGAACTCGACGGTATCCTCGACAACATCGGTACACCGAACGGTTCGTACAACCTCGCCTTTGGCGATGGCTCATTAACCGACGTACAGGACGGCGAAATTCTTGTCTCGCTCAAGGAAGAGCACCACAAACCCACGGCCATGTATCGTGCCAAACTACGCGAGGTTTTGCGTCGCCAGTTCCCGGAAGACGTCTTCTACTTCCAGGCATCGGATATTGTGAACCAGATTCTGAACTTCGGTCTGCCTGCGCCGATCGACATTCAGATCAGTGGACGCCAGGCCCAGGCAAACTACGCCACCGCCCAGAAGATACACGCGGAAATTGCGGAGATTCCCGGAGTCGTCGACGCGCATGTCCACCAGGTAATGTTCGCGCCCGATTTGCGTGTGGAAGTGGACCGTGTCCGCTCGCAACAGGTGAACATGACCGAGCAGAATGTGGCCGGCTCCCTGCTCACGGCGTTGAGCGGCAGCGGCACCGCGCAGCCGAACTACTGGCTCAATCCGCAGAACGGAGTGAACTACCAGGTGGTGGTACAGGTGCCGCCGGTCAAGCTTGATTCCGTGGACGGACTGAAAAACCTGCCCATCGCCAACGGTACGGCAACCACTCCACCAGCCACTACTGCCGGTGCGCCCCCTGTAACTCCCACGCAGTCACTTTCCAACCTTGCACGCATTCAACACGGCGCAAGCCCTGCCATTACAAATCACTACAATGTGCAGCCGGTCTTCGACGTATATGCCAATGTGCAGGGACGCGATCTGGGCAGCGTAAACCGCGACATTCAGGACGTGCTGAAACACTACTCCGTGAAGAACGGCAACCTGTCCAAGGGTGCCTCCATTACCATGCGCGGGCAAGTGAAGAGCATGCAGGAAAGTTTTACTGGACTTGGCATGGGCATGATCTTCGCCGTGCTGCTGGTGTACCTGCTCATGGTGGTCAACTTCCAGAGCTGGCTCGACCCGTTCATCATCCTCATGGCGCTGCCCGGTGCAGCATGCGGCATTCTGTGGATGCTGTTCCTGTCGGGTACCACGTTTTCTGTGCCTTCACTCATGGGCACTATCATGACCATCGGTGTGGCCACGGCCAACTCGATCCTGATGGTGACCTTCGCCAACGACCAGCGTTCACTGGGAATGAACAGCGTACAAGCTGCATCTTCCGCGGGCTTCACGCGTCTTCGCCCTGTGCTGATGACTGCGCTCGCCATGATCCTCGGCATGCTTCCCATGTCGCTGGGCATGGGCGAAGGCGGCGAACAAAACGCACCGCTGGGACGCGCAGTGATTGGTGGCCTAATGGTTGCCACCGCAACCACGTTGATCATTGTGCCTATCTTCTATTCATTGCTGCGCAAGACACCGCCCAGCCATCTTGCAACCGAAGAAATTTCCGAAGATGAAGAGGAGTTTTCCCATGCTTAGCACCTCACTGTCTTCACTTGTTCAGTTTCGCCGCATGCTGCAAGGAGTTCGTTGAAACATGGCTCAGAACGTAACAGAAACCCCGGCTCACGCCGCTCATAACGCACACCCACCAGAACCAACAGGCAAGGGTCCCTTTGTGGCAGCCGCAGGTGGCTTCCTGTTGCTCGCAGTTGTGGGTGTTGCCTTTCTGATTCCGAAACTGCGTCACGAAGACGATCTGAAAGAGCGCGCCAAGGCCGAAGGCGGCCCACCTACCGTAGCGGTATTGCCTGTCCTGCAAGGCAAGGAACACAGCAATCTGGAACTGCCGGGCACAGTGCAGGCGTTCGCACAAACTCCGATCTACGCGAGAACCTCCGGCTACATTACGCGCCGTTATGTGGACATTGGCGACCGTGTACATGCAGGGCAACTGCTCGCCAGCATTGAAGATCCGCAGACGGAACAGAGTCTGCGCCAGGCACGCGCAACCCTGCTGCAACTCCGCGCCCAGCTTCTACAGACGCAGGCGAATGCAAAGCTCTCCACACTGAATAACACCCGAGGCATTCAACTGCAACGCGAAGGTGTGATCTCTCAGGAGGCAGCCGACAACTACGCTGCACAGGCCGGCGCAAACGATGCAACCGTGGAAGCAGCAAGGGCCAACATCGCAGCCGGTGAAGCAAACGTGAAATCGCTGGAAGAGCAGGCTTCGTTCTCGCGCGTCGTAGCACCGTTCAGCGGCGTGATCCTTTCACGTTTCATCGATAACGGCTCGCTCATCACCTCCGGTTCTTCGAACAGCTTTACGCAACTGTTCACTATCGGCCAGTCCGGCACCGTTCGTGTCTTCGTCAATGTGCCGCAAAGCTATGCGCCGGATGTTCTGAATGCAGCGACCGCGCAGGTGAAGTTCCGCGAGCTTCCCGGCAACACATACTCCGGTGCTGTTACGCGTTCTTCAACGTCGATCGATCCCGCATCACGCACGCTGCTGGTGGAGATCGATCTGCCTAATAAAGACGGCAGAATTCTTCCAGGCATGTTTGCCGAAGTTACATTCAACGTGAAGAACCAGCATCCGCCCATGCTGCTGCCGGGAAATGCGCTGGTCATACGCACGGCTGGTCCGCAGGCATACACAGTGGATGCAAACAACACCGCGCATATTCACAACCTCGTCCTCGGTCGCGATTACGGTACCAGCGTAGAGGTACTCGAAGGCTTGCAAGCAGGAGACCACGTGATCCTCACACCTTCCGACGCAGTACGCGACAACGGCAAGGTAGAACCACAGATGGAAACCTCGAAGCAGTAAAAAGAATGCCGGCTCACTGCGAAGCTGCTATACACAAGCTTCTCGTGAACCGGCATTCCTGTTTCTAAAGGCTGGGATACAGCCTCATGCAAAATATTTATTCGATGTCATCCGTTATCGGTGCAGGGATTCCACCTTCGCGCCGCATCTTCAAATAACCACGAATAAAGGGCTGCAAATCGCCGTCGAGCACACGATCCACATCGCCCACTTCCACGCGCGTACGCAGATCCTTGGCCATACGATACGGCTGTAGAACATACGAACGAATCTGCGAACCGAAGTTAATATCGAGCTTCGAGTCTTCCAGCTTTTTGCTCGCAGCGCGCTTCTTCTCCAACTCGAATTCATACAAACGCGAGCGCAGCATCTTCATTGCCTTTTCGCGATTCTTGTGCTGCGAACGTTCGTTCTGGCATGCTGCCACAATTCCCGTGGGAAGGTGCGTAATGCGTACGGCAGAGTCTGTCGTATTCACATGCTGCCCTCCTTTGCCGCCGGAACGATAGGTGTCCGTGCGCAGGTCGTCAGGCTTAATGTCGATCACAATGGAGTCGTCGATCTCCGGCGAAACAAACACCGAAGAGAACGACGTGTGCCGCCGCTTCGCAGAATCGAATGGCGAGATACGCACCAACCGATGCACACCGGTTTCACCACTCAACAGACCAAATGCATTCTCACCAATCACAGTAAACGTGGCGGACTTGATACCGGCTTCGTCACCGTCCTGGATTTCATTGATCTCGGTCTTGAAGCCATTGCGCTCAGCCCAGCGCAGATACATGCGCATCAGCATCTCTGCCCAGTCCTGGCTCTCCGTACCACCGGCACCGGGATGCACGGTCACAATCGCATTCAAAGGATCGCTCTCTTCCGAGAGCATCGTCTTCGCATCCAGGTCTTCGGCAAACTGGCTCAGGTCGTCGATGGACTTGGCAAGCTCTGCTTCAACATCCTCACCTTCACGTGCAAGGTCGAAGTATGCATCGACATCGTCGCTGCGCCGAGCAAGCTCTGCATCGTCGGCCAACAACGACTCAAGACGCTTGCGCTCACGCATCAGCGGCTGCGAACGCGCAGCGTCCGCCCACACTGCCGGATCGGCAATCTGTTCTTCTACACCTGCAAGTTGTTGCTTGAGTTTAGGCGAGTCAAAGATACTCCCGCAGATCGCGCACGCGGGCACGAACCGGGGAGTACTGGTATTCAAGATCACTCAACATAATGCTTCTCAGTGTATCGCGATGCGAGCCTCATACGTTTTACCGTAGAGGGCTCACACACGCATTTACTTTGTTGTTGCCTGCACGCGCGAGCTATGCAGTTCCTGCAACGAATTCACCGTGACCAGCCCAGCCTGCAGAGCAGCAATGCCTTCAGCGGCAGCACGCGCCGCTGCAATCGTGGTGATCGTAGGAATGCGAGCCATCACCGCAGCGCGACGAATAGCCTTCTCGTCGAAGAAGGTGTCCTGTCCGCGCGGCGTGTTCACGATCAGTTGAATGCGTTCGCCCTTGATGAAGTCCACCACGTTCGGGCGGCCTTCCTTCACCTTGTGCACACGCTCGACGGTGAGTCCGGCTGCGCTGAGAATCTCGGCTGTACCGTGCGTTGCTACAAGGTGGAAGCCCATGTTCACGAACTCCTTCGCCAGTGCCACCACGTTTGCCTTGTCGTGATCATTCACGCTGAGGAACACCGTACCGGTTGTGGGCAAGTGCTGGCCCGCGGCAATCTGTGCCTTGGCAAAGGCTTCGCCAAAGGTTTCGGCAACGCCCATTACTTCGCCGGTGGAACGCATCTCCGGTCCGAGCACAGGATCAACGCCCTGGAACTTGCCCCACGGAAACACCGGTGACTTCACGTAATAGTGGTTGCCCGTGCCGAGATCGTTGCCCGATGCAAGCTGCTCCGGCAACAGTTCCTTCAGTGTGCGCCCGGTCATCAGGCGCGATGCAATCTTTGCCAACGGTACGCCCGTTGCCTTCGATACATACGGCACCGTGCGCGAAGCACGCGGATTCACTTCAATCACGTACACCTTGCCGTTCTGAATGGCGAACTGAATGTTCACCAATCCAATTACATTCAACGAAAGTGCAAGCTGGCGCGTATATTTGCGAATCTGGTCGAGCACATCTGCGCTCAAATCCACCGCAGGCAGAACGCACGACGAATCGCCGGAGTGGATGCCCGCCTCTTCAATGTGCTGCATGATGCCGGCGATGATCACATCCTTGCCATCACACAACGCATCCACATCGACCTCGGTTGCGTCTTCGAGGAAGTGGTCGATCAGCACCGGGCGCTCCTGCGAATATTCAATCGCAGTGTTCATGTAGCGCACGATGGACGCATCGTCGTATGCGATGACCATAGCGCGACCGCCGAGCACATAGCTGGGACGCACAAGCACGGGATAGCCAACCTTATTTGCACCTGCCAGCGCCTCTTCCACGCTGGTTGCAAGCACACCCGCAGGCTGCGGAATCTTCAGGTCTTCAATCAGCTTCTGGAAGCGCTTGCGGTCTTCTGCAAGTTCAATCGACTCCGGCGATGTACCGATGATCGGCACACCCGCGGCCTTCAACGGTAGCGACAGGTTCAGCGGAGTCTGTCCGCCGAACTGCACGATCATGCCAATCTCCGCACCGCCCGAAGCCTCGTGGTTATACACCGCGAGCACATCCTCAAAGGTCAGCGGCTCGAAGTACAAGCGATCGCTCGTATCGTAGTCAGTGGAGACAGTCTCAGGATTGCAGTTCACCATAATCGTCTCGTAGCCGTCTTCGCGCAGTGCAAACGCGGCGTGGCAGCAGCAGTAATCGAACTCAATGCCCTGCCCGATACGGTTCGGTCCTGATCCAAGAATGATGATCTTCTTCTTCGAGGTCGGAGTTGCTTCGTCTTCTTCGTCGTACGAGGAATAGAGGTAAGGCGTGAAGCTTTCAAACTCCGCGGCGCATGTATCCACCAGCTTGAAGACTGGCTTGATGCCCTTTGCCTCGCGCGCAGTCCGCAGCTTTGCCGCTGCATCCTTGCCTTCAACGTTCAGTGCCAACGCCAGCAGATCATCGCTGATACCCATACGCTTGGCAGCGCGAAGATCGTCGGCGTCTACCATGTCCAGCGACTTGCCATGCATACCACGCAATTCGTCCGTGATCTGCTTCACCTGGTGGAGGAACCACGGGTCCATCGTGGTAAGGCGTACCACCTCGCGTACTGACATGCCACGTTCAAACGCATAAAGAACATAACGCAGACGCTCAGGATGTGGCGTCACCAGACGCTGTGTCAGGCGGCGCGGTTCAATGTCCGCATCGCTGGCCTTCTTACCCGTCTCCAGCGAACGCACGGCCTTCATCATGGCTTCCTTGAAGGTGCGACCAATCGCCATCACTTCGCCAACGGACTTCATCTGCGGCCCAAGCGTCTCTTCCGCGCCGGGGAACTTCTCAAACTGCCACTTGGGAATCTTCACCACCACATAGTCGATGGTGGGTTCAAAGCATGCAGGTGTTGCCTTCGTGATGTCGTTCTGCAGTTCGTCCAGCGTGTATCCAACGGCAAGACGCGCAGCGATCTTTGCAATCGGAAATCCTGTGGCCTTCGACGCAAGTGCAGAAGAACGCGACACACGCGGATTCATCTCAATCACAGTCATACGGCCGTTCGCAGGATTCACCGCGAACTGCACGTTGCTGCCGCCCGTCTCCACACCGATCTCACGGATCACGGCAATCGCCGCATCGCGCATTACCTGGTATTCGCGATCGGTCAGCGTCTGCGCAGGCGCCACGGTGATCGAATCGCCTGTGTGCACGCCCATGGGATCAAAGTTTTCAATCGAGCAGATGATGATCACGTTATCCGCAAGATCACGCACAACCTCAAGCTCGTATTCCTTCCAGCCCAGCACGCTCTCTTCCAGCAGACACTCGGTAACCGGTGAAAGGTCGAGTCCGCGCGAAAGAATCTCAGTCAGTTCTTCGCGGTTGTAAGCGATGCCGCCACCCGATCCGCCCAGCGTAAATGAAGGACGAATCACACAGGGAAAACCAATCTTCTGCGCAAAGTCAAGACCATCGCGCAGGTTATTCACCAGCGCCGAACGCGGCATGTCGAGACCGATCTTGTTCATCGCATCCTTGAACAGAAGACGGTCTTCGGCTTTCTTAATCGCATCCAGCTTCGCGCCGATGAGTTCCACATTGTACTTGTCGAGCGTGCCATCGTCTGCAAGATCAACGGCGAGATTGAGAGCGGTCTGGCCTCCCACGGTGGGCAGCACGGCAAACACACCGGGCTTGCCGCTCTCCTTCAGCATCTCGCTTTCGACGCGGAGAATCTCTTCCAGATACTTCGCCGTTAGCGGCTCCACGTAGGTACGGTCAGCCACCTCGGGATCGGTCATGATCGACGCCGGGTTGCTGTTGATCAGCACCACCTCATAGCCCTCGGCCTTGAGGGCCTTGCAAGCCTGCGTGCCGGAGTAATCGAACTCCGCCGACTGGCCAATGACGATCGGCCCGGAGCCGATCACCAGAATCTTTGCAATGTCATTCCTGCGTGGCATCTGTTTTCCTTACCAAATATTCTGTGCCGACAACTCTGACGGCGATGAGCTTTGAAGGGGCCCGGCTTCAGCCGGGCCATTCTCCGTGTAATTCGCATGCGGCTTTAGCCGCTGAGGCATCGGTGACAATGCCAGTGTTGAAGAATCGCTTGATCTCCCCCGTTGCGTGCGCAGCACTTCCCGCAGAGAATTCAAATTCTGGCGGGTGTAGCGAAGATGCGTTTCGTAATCCTGATCGTCACGGATGCGATGATCAGGATTACCGCGCTGCCAGACATCAGCCTTCCATTGCAGTTGTCGTTTTGCCTGAAAGGAAAACCCACCTTTGATCAATTGCAATGTACGTTCCAAGGAACCTGTCGGTGTAAGCAGCAGATGGACATGATCTTCCATAATCACGAAATCGTGAAGGAGAAACTCTGCACTGTAGCGCCGGATCGTATCAAGAAGGAGAAAAAAACATCGTTCATTTCGGAAAAGAGGAATACGATCTGCCGTCTGAAACGACACGAAGTAAGTCTGCTGGTTGTTGCGTGCAGGCTCCCGCTTCGGCTTCACGTCCGTCCCCTCCGAGGCTAAAGCCCCTTTTTTATTGCTCGATAGATGGCCCGGCTAAAGCCGGGCCCCTTCAAAACATCCTCTCCAACAGAATTGTGGTACCCACCGCTCTGCAAAAGAGATTCCTCGTTACTTCTTCCACTCTTCCATGAGCTTGCGGAAGTCCTTGAACAGGTAGTGCGAATCGTGCGGACCGGGCGAAGCCTCGGGGTGATACTGCACGCTGAACAACGGCAGTTCCTTATGCTTCAATCCCGCAACGGTCTGGTCGTTCAGGTTCACGTGTGTGACCGCAACCTTCTCCGCATCCAGCGATGCCGGATCTACGGCGAAGTTGTGATTCTGCGACGTGATCTCCACCTTACCTGTCTCCAGGTTCTTGATGGGATGGTTCGCCCCGTGATGCCCGAACTTCAGCTTGTAAGTCTTGCCGCCCAGAGCCAGACCAAAGATCTGGTGACCGAGGCAAATACCGAACAGCGGCGTTTTACCGGCCAGTTCCTGCACGTTCTTGTGCGCATACTCCAGCGGCTCCGGGTCGCCCGGGCCGTTCGAGAAGAACACACCGTCAGGATTCAGCGCGAGCACATCGCTTGCAGGCGTGGTTGCGGGAACCACTGTCACACGGCAGTTTTCTCGAGCCAGCATGCGCAGGATGTTCTGCTTGATGCCGAAGTCATACGCCACCACATGCATCTGCTTGCCGCCGTCTATCGCAGCAGGCAGCAGTTTGTCGCCGGTTTCGTTGCGAGCCGTCTCCGATGACCACTCGTACACCTGCTTCGTGGTGACCTTGCTGGCAAGATCGGTGCCGTCCATCTTCGGAATGGCACGCGCCTTCGCTACCAACGCATCCGTGTCGATGACCACGTCCTTCGCGAAGGTGGCAATCACACCACGCATCACGCCATTCGCGCGCAGATGACGCACAATCGCGCGTGTGTCCACGTCCGCGACCACCGGCACATTGTTCTTTTCCAGATACTCATCCGTCACCTGCGTAGAACGCCAGTTGGACGAAATAGGCGAAAACTCGCGCACCACCAAGCCTTCGATGTAAGGCTGTGAGCTCTCATCATCGCTGGGGGTGGTACCGTAATTCCCGATCTGGGGGTTAGTGAGAACGACTATCTGCCCGGCATAAGAGGGATCGGTAAAGATCTCCTGATAACCGGTCAATGCAGTATTAAAAACAACTTCCCCGGTTCGTTCGGCTGGAGCGCCGAAGCCTTTTCCGCGAAAGATGCGCCCGTCTTCGAGCGCCAGAATGGCTTGCATTGCCTCTCCAAAGGAGTGGATTCAATCGATTCTACCAGCTTTTCCGTCGATATCGAAGCGGCATCACATGCGAAAGATTCCACGCATACGCAGTTGCGGCTGTTTGCATCCGCTGCAACACTGATATGTGTGAATATTCTTTTTGTTGGCGACGTCTTTGGCTCCGCCGGACGTCACATCGTAGCGGAACACATCGGCCACGTACTTGAATCGAACGCCGTGGACCTGTGCATCATCAACGGCGAAAATGCCGCAGGCGGATTCGGCATTACACCTGCTATCAGCGACACGCTGTTTGATCTTGGCGCCCACGTCATCACCACGGGCAATCACTTCTGGGACAAGAAAGAACTGCTGGACTACCTGAAGGTGCCTTCCAATTCGCACGAACGAGCACGACGCATTCTGCGCCCCGCAAACTTCGCACCGAAAACACCGGGCTACGGCGTCTACGAAGGCACATTACCCACCGGCCAGGAATATGCCGTCGTCAACCTTCAAGGCCGTGTCTTCATGGCGCAGAACGACGATCCTTTTCGCAAAGCTGATGAACTCATCGCTTCCATTCGCAGCAAGGTGATCTTCGTAGATTTTCATGCCGAAGCCACCAGCGAAAAAATTGCGCTGGGATGGTATCTGGATGGGCGCGTAACCGCCCTGATCGGCACGCACACCCATGTGCCGACAGCGGATGAACGCATTCTTCCCGGCGGCACCGCGTACCAGACCGACTCCGGCATGAGCGGTCCTTACGACTCGGTGATCGGCGTCGAACGCCAGGCTGTGATCGACCGCTTCCTCACCGGCCAGCCCGCCAAGTTTGAAGCCGCCAAGAGCAACCCCATGATGTGCGCCACGCTAATCGAATGCGATGGAGCTACCGGCCGCGCTTACAGCATCCGCCGCATCAAGCTGAGCGAATAACCCTGCCTGAAACGAATCAAAAAACAAAAAGAGAGGCAGCCTTAAGGCTGCCTCTCTTTTGCTTGATGCGATTACCTGCGGCGTGCAGCAGGACGGCGTGCCGGTGCTGCTGGCTTCGGCGCGACCTTTACCGGAATCTCACCATCGATCATGGTGATCATCACAGGCTTCTGCGTGTAAGAAGAGACGGTTCCGACCACGTCCACGTCCGAACCCACAGCCGGAGCTGTAGCAGGAGCAGCTTTCAATGTAACCGTGAAGTCCGCCGTCAGAGGATTGCTCTGCTTGGCGTCGTCCGAAACAGCAATGGTCAGCGTCGTGTCTGCAATGCTGACAACCTTGCCGCTCAGCTTCACCGTCTTGTCCTTGATGGGAGCGAACATGGCGTCTGCCTGTTCCGCTGTACCATAGGCAATCACAAACTCACGGTCGGCAATATTTGCCTTGGCGAAGGTCGGATCTTCCGTCTTGTCCGCCTCGAACACAGTCGTGGCCTGGTCAGCCGGGGTGGGAGCAGGCTTCACGCTGCTGGCGAAGTCGGCTGCCGGGAACAGGTTGGCCTGAGCCGCAGTCTTCACTGCGTCATAACCGTCCTCGCCACCGTGGTACTTCTTGTAGCAGTAGGTAGCCAGCGGCTGGAACTGCGCCTTGAACTGGTCCGGCGCAAAGAGAGCCGTACGCGTAGCAAAATAGGTGCAGTTCAGGTAATCGGGTGGCGTGGCCGTGTAGTAGGCCTGTGCCAGGAAGTAGGTGTCCTGCAGCAGCGGGCCGGGCTGCGTGGTCTGGGCCACATCCACTGACTTCAGCTCGCTGGTGTAAGCGGCAATCGCGCCCGCCGAATCCTTCTTGGTCAGCGCGTCGATACCGATGGCCGAGTAGAAGTACGGCGTCACCTGCTTGGTCAGCGCTGTCCAGTCTGCATCGGCAACCGCTGCGGGCTTGGTCACCTTTAAACCACGGCTGGCTGCATCGGCAGCCTTGTCGTAGGCAGCCTGCTTGGCAGCCGCATCGGTGGCAGAATCGCCCTGAGCCTTCAACAGGCTCGTCTCCAGTGCCAGCGCACGAATATTGTTGGGGTCCACAGCGAGCAGACGGCCTGCCGCATCCAGCGCCTTAGGAGCATTGTTCGAACCAGCATAACCAGCCAACAACTGCTCCAGAACAGTGGCCTTCACCGTGGAAGCAGGATACTTCGTCAGAAACGCCTCTGCTGCCGTAGCCTTCGCTGCCGGATCGGTTGCCGTTACTACCTTCTGGTAATCCGCGTATTCATCCTGCGAGAGCTGGGTACCTTGATCTGCCTGGGCAAACATCGGTGTTACAGTCACTGCGGAAACGCAGGAAACTGCCAGCATCGAGGCCAGAATTGCCTTCTTCATCGAACACTCCTGTTTCTTTTCAATCTTCTGCTGTTACGCCCGCACCAGAAGTGCTCACTGCTACGACGCACAGACTTGAGTCGATGCATGCACTGTATCAGGTGTAACCAACACTTCTGAAGAACAGAAGTGCGATCAGGGTCGATTTGAATCATTTTTGCATGTCTCAGGCAACCGATTATCGAACAAAACAGGTATTTCCCGTTATAACGAAGCTCCCGCCACCGCAACCCTTGAACCAAGGGGCTCTGGAAAAATCACAACCCTCGCGCTGTGAATCCTGCATTTCCTGCCGGTTCAGACTCAACCTTTAGCGGCATTTATGCCATGCCGCCCCACTGGGTTGGGTTTGGTGCCTTATTATCCACAACATATACCAGGTATCGTGCTTGATTCTGCCCACCGAGACGCATAGCCTCAAGTCAAACAGATTTGAGGCCAGCATTCCACGGGATGCAGGCTCGGAGGTGCCCTTTTGCTCAAGCTAAAACGCGTTCAGATTCTCGGCTTCAAGTCTTTCTGCGACCGAACGGACGTTCAGCTCAGCGGCAACGGTATCGCAGCCATCGTCGGCCCGAACGGCTGCGGTAAATCCAACATCTCCGACGCCATCACCTGGGTACTGGGCGAACAGAGCGCCAAGAGCCTGCGCGGCGTGAAGATGGAAGACGTCATCTTCGCCGGCACACGCGATCGCAAACCCACAGGCATGGCCGAGGTTTCGCTCACACTGATCGATCCCGATGTTTACGACGCCAGCGACTCGAACGATGCCATCAGCATTGCGTCTGTGAGCAATCGCCCTGCGGAGACACATGACTGGGACGAAAGCGCCGAGCGCGAAGTTCGCGCCTCAGAGACTGCCGCCGCGGTAGCCGAAGCACAGCCTGGTCCTATTCCTTTAGGAGAAGACTCCGAAGAGATCGAAGTCGACGCACCGCAGACCGGCGTCACCGATGAGAACGGTGAGCCGATTGCTCCGGTTGTGTTGAAGATTCGCCGCCGCAAGTTCAATCGCGCTCCGGTGCGTGCCGGTGAAATCACCGTCACACGACGCCTCTTCCGTTCCGGCGAATCGGAATACCTGTTGAACGGCAAAATCTGCCGCCTGCGCGACATTCAGGACATTTTTTTCGGTACGGGTCTCTCCGGCGAAAACTACGCCATCATCGGACAGGAGCGTATCGGGCAACTGCTCTCTTCGAAGCCATTAGATCGACGCTCCATCCTTGAAGAGGCCGCTGGTATCACGCGCTTTAAGACCAAGAAGCGTCTTGCCGAGCTGCGCCTTGAAGCAAGCAAGCAGAACCTGTCGCGCGTGGACGACATCTTCGAGGAAGTCACGCGGCAGATGGCTTCGTTGAAGCGTCAGGCTGCGAAGGCTGAGCGTTACGGCGAGATGCGCAACGAACTGCGCGACAAACTGCGCGTTGTGCTGCGCAGCCGTCTTTCGCAGCACGACGCGGACCGCAGCGAATCCGAAACTAACGCTGCAAAGCTGACTGAAACCATCGATACACAGGCAGCCACACTGGAAGCGCTCGACGCCGAACACAGCGCTGCTGTGGCACGCGGTTACGAACTGGACGAAGAGGTTCGCGCATCGCAGGGACGCATTAACGAAACGCGTATTGAACTGGAACGCGCCACCTCACGCATCGCCAGCAACCACGACCGTATTCAGGATTTGATTGCGCACATTGCCAGCGGTACGGATGAGCTTGCGCAGTTGAAGCACCAGATTGAAGCGCTTGCAGCAGATCGAGATGGATTGCAAAAGTTTCTTGAGACAGCAACGGCCGATACGGAAGAGGCTCGCCACACATCGCAGGCGCGCCAGCAGGAGGCCAGCGAAGCACAAGCGCAGTTGAACTCTGCCGATCGCGAAGCGCAGCAGGGTCGTCACCACTCCATGCAGTTGATGCAGCGCATCAGCAACGTACATCGCGAAGAAGCACAGGCAGCGGAATCGCTTGCAGGGCTTGAGCGCGAATCGCAGCGGCTTGTCTCGGAAAGCGAACAGGCCAAGGCCGAGCTTGAAGCACTGGGTCGTCAGCGTGGCCAGGTCGGCATGACCTTTGAATCGGTGAACGATCGCCTGAAGCGCCTGGAAACGGAGATTGCAGAGTTCCGCATCGACCTCGGCAACAAGCGCAACGAGGAGATGGAGACGCGACGCAAGGGAGACCATCTGCGCGCAGAGGTTGCCACGCTGACGGGCCGCCGCAACTCGCTTGAATCGCTCATCCGCGACCACAGCTACTCCAGCGAAACCGTTCGCAAACTCTTCAAGTCCAATGGCATTGCCAGCACGGTTGCACCAGTAGGCACACTTGCCGAGTTCCTCGAAGTCGACGACGAACACGGCCCGGTGGTCGATGAATTCCTGAAAGACGAACTGAACTACATCGTCGTCAAGGATTGGAATGCAGCCAGCGCCGGCATTGGCCTGCTGAAGACCAGCGTGGATGGCCGCGCCACCTTCCTCGTACATGAAGAACATGCACCGGCCTTCACCGAAGGCATGCAAAGCCGCGTTGGCAACAACCTGCGCGGTGCACGTCCGTTGAAGGATTGCATCCGTGTGTTGAACGGCTTTGGCCGTTCACTGGAAGTAATTTTGCCCAAGCTGCGCGAAGGCTACATCGCTCCAGATGCAGACACAGCACGCCAGCTTGCGATTGAAAATCCTGAATCGTTTTTCCTATCACCCACTGGCGAAACCTTCCACAACGTAACCGTCACCGGCGGCAAGGCACGCGCAGAAGGTCCGCTGGCGTTGAAGCGCGAACTGCGCGAAGTACAGGTAAAGCTGGAGCAGGTGCAAGCCGAACTTTCGCAGAGTGAAGTAGGCGTGGCCGGACTGACGCGCGACATTCAGGAACTGCAACAGACCATTGAAGTGAAGAGCAACGAGCGCCGCGAAGCCGAGCGTGAAGCCGCAAACAGCGGCGCTGCCCTGCGCCAGATGGAGTCGGAGGCTGCACGCATTGAACGCCGCCTTGCCGACTGGTCGCTGCATACGGAGCGCAACCGCGACGCACGCGTGCAAAAACAGGAACTGATCGAACGCAAGCAGGCGGAAGCCGCGCAACTCGCCGCCGAACGCGAAGGCATTGAAGTGCGCATCAATGAAGCCATGCTGCGTACAGACGATCTGCGTCGCGCACGCGAAGAGGCGCAGAGTGCCGCTGCCGCTGCTGCCGCTGCACTTGCAGGTCTGGAAGAGCGTCGCCGCAATGCTTCAGCCAATTTTGAGCAAAACGAACGCATGCGCAACAGTACGCAGCAGCGCATCCATCATCTGGAAGGCCAGAACGCTGGTGCCGCCGCGGAACGCGCACGTCGCGAAGAAGAGACCGTCACGTTGCAATCGCAACAGGAGGAACTGACTGCACAGCGCGAGCAACTTACGGCAGAGGCTGCTCGGCTTACCTCGGAAGCATCGGGACTGCGTTCGCAGATCGCGGAGAAGAACAACCTGCTGCGCACTCTGCGTACAGAGATTGAAACCCTGCGCGAACAACGTGCCACCTTGCAGACAAAGATTGCACGCCTTAGCAGCGAGATTGAACATCTGGAAGCGCAATCGTTGAACGATCTGAATCTGCCAGCGGAAGAACTGCGCACAGACCAGAGCATCGAAGCCATCCGCGCGGAAGCACTGGATGCAGCGGAAGAAGAGACACGCGTGCTGAAGGGCAAGCTTGAAGCGATGGGACCGGTGAACATGATGGCTCTCGAAGAGTTTGCCGAAGCCGAACAGCGTCACGGCTTCCTTGAAACACAGCGCAAGGATCTGCTGGACGCCATCGAAAACACGCAGAACTCCATCCGCGAAATCGACGAGATCAGCAAGGCCAAGTTCGACGAAGCCTTCGCCATCATCAACAAGAACTTCTCCGATATGTTTGTGAAACTCTTCGGCGGCGGTCAGGCGATGATGAAGCTCACCGACGAAGCCAACTCCGCCGAGAGCGGTATCGACCTGATTGCATCACCTCCGGGCAAGAAGTTGCAGAATGTGCTGCTGCTCTCGGGTGGTGAAAAGGCACTCACAGCGCTATCGCTTCTGGTCGGCATCTTCCAGTTCCAGCCCAGCCCGTTCTGCGTGCTCGACGAAGTGGATGCACCTCTCGACGAAACCAACGTGGGCCGCTTCGCTCGCTTGATTCACGAGATGAGCAAGGAGACGCAGTTCGTGGTCATCACCCACCACAAGCGCACCATGAGCGAGGCCGACCTGATCTACGGTGTCACCATGCAGGAGCCCGGCGTCAGCAAGATTGTCAGCGTCAACATGAACAAGGCAGAACGCCGCGCCGTGGCGTAAAGTCAATGACTCATCACAAAGGCTCGCGCACGCTGCGTGGGCCCTTTGTGTTTTCGCAAAGCAAGCTGTACTGACGACATCCGCACACAAAAACAAAGCGACCACTCGGTAAGTGGCAATCTGAATACCTTCCTGCAATCCACTACGAGCACGCACTTCAACCGAAAGAAAAAAGGTGATGAACTGAATACATGAGCGAGCATTTACTTGGCGACCGTAAACCTGTTCTGAGCGGCAAAGTCCGCGACCTGTACGAAGTTGGACCGGACAGGCTGCTGTTTGTTGCCAGCGACCGCATCTCGGCGTTCGATCACATTCTGGGCAGCACGATTCCCGACAAGGGCAAAGTACTCACGCAGCTTTCGCTGTTCTGGTTCGATACGCTGCGCAACCTTGTGCCGAACCACCTTGTCACCGCCGATGTGAACAGCTACCCGCAGGATTTGCAGCCGTACAAAAATTATCTGAGCGGGCGCAGTATGATCGTGCACAAGGCAAAGATGGTGCAGGTGGAATGTGTTGCTCGCGGTTTCCTCTCCGGTTCCGGCTGGAAAGATTACAAGCAGACCGGCGCGGTGTGCGGCATTCCCCTGCCCTCGGGGCTTCGGGAGAGTGATCGTTTGCCGCAACCCATCTTTACACCTGCAGCGAAGAACCACACCGGCCACGATGAAAACATTGGCTTCGACCAGGTGGTGAACCTTGTTGGCGGAGAACTGGCCGAACGACTGCGCGAACTTACGCTGGCTATCTACAGCGCGGCTTCGCAATACGCCGAAACCAAGGGGTTGATCCTCGCGGATACAAAGTTTGAGTTTGGCTTTATTCCCGCGGAGGACGGCAGCGAACAACTGGTGCTGGCCGATGAGGTGCTCACGCCGGACTCATCGCGTTACTGGCTGGCGGAAGAGTATGCTCCGGGTGGGGCGCAGCCTTCGTACGACAAACAGTTCGTGCGCGACTACCTCGAATCCATTCAGTGGGACAAGAATCCGCCTGCTCCGTCACTGCCCGCCGAAGTCATCGCGGAAACGCGCAAAAAATATCTGGAAGCCTTCACGCTTTTGACAGGCAAGGCAAACCTGCCGCAATAACGTCGATGCAGAGCCTTACACAAAACGCGAGCGCACTGGCGGCACACATGAATCCGCTGGACTGGTGCATCGCACTGGTGCTCGTACTCTCCACGGTGGCGGCGTTCATGCGCGGACTGATCCGTTCGCTGCTGTCGCTGGTCGGAGTGATAGCGGGCGTCCTGCTGGCACTCTGGTACTGTCCTGTGCTGGCAAAAAAAATCGCGCCATGGATCGGCACCCCGGCGCTGGCTGAGATCGTGGCGTTTGCCGCCATTCTGGTTGCCGTGATCGTTGCGGCAGCACTGCTTGGACGGTTGTTGAAGAGCGCGTGTTCGGCTGTAGGCATGGGGTTTATGGATCGGCTGGGAGGCGCCTGTTTCGGCTTTGCGCGCGGAGTTCTTCTGCTGGCTTCATTGCTGTTACCGATGGCTCCATACCTGCAAAATTTCCAGGCTGCACAAACTTCTCTGCTGCTCCCCTATTTGCTTCCAGCCGCACATGGGATATCCTTCGTTGTGCCGCGTGATTTTGGGAGGCGACTCCCGGCAACGGACTGGTGGAACCACGCCAAGGACGCTGCCGGTGCATGGAAGCCCTCTTCTGTCCGCACTATGCCAGCCGATGTGAGGTAAACAAGAGTGAAGCGTGAACTGGACATTCTGGTGGCCCAGATGCATGTCGACGGTGTGAACTACGAGGACGCTGTACGCGAGTTCAAGCGTCGTTACCTGCTACACGTTCTGGTGAATCACCGTGGAAATCAGTGCAAAAGTGCCGAAGAACTGGGAATGCATCGCAATACCCTGAGCCGCACGCTTGCTGAACTGAACATTGATACCGCGCAGGTTCGCAACGGACTGAAGCGCCCGGTGCGCAGCGACCGTGCCGCCGGAACGCCGCGCCTGCAGACGCTCGCCCGCGTGCGGTAACGTTCGTCTAACCAGGCAGTGGCCGCAACTTTCCAACCCTTTCTGAAGACATTTGTCGCCTTCGCCGCCGCTTCGACGCTGATCGTACCGGCTGTGAAGGCTCAGTCGTCTGCGTCGGAGCCACAACAGACCGAACCACAACAAAAAGTCCCAGCCGTATCGCAGAGGAATCGTGACGCAGCCGAAGCTCTTTTCATCGCCGGCGCGCGCGATCTTTCCAATGGCAGGTTTCCTCCCGCCGAAAAGGCCTTTGCCAAGGCGATTGCGTTAAACCCAACGCGCAGCGAATATCTGCAAGCCCTGCTGTTAGCTCGCGAGCATCGCGTAACCGACATGGTTCGCCAGGCGGCCAGCCTGCGCAGCAGCAATCCTGCGGCAGCACAACAGTTGCTGGCAGAAGCACATAGCATCGATCCCACCAACTCGCAGGTCACGCAGTACAATACAGCTGCCGCCATCACGCCGATGCGTACCGAAAGGCTGGCAGAGCCGATCCTGTTGCTGGCGAACGGCTCGCGCCACAGCTATCACCGTCGCGCCAACCTGCAAACGCTGGCAGCCGACATAGCTCGCGACTACGGCCTGACCGTTTCGTTCGATCCTGACCTGAAAAACGAATCCTGCCGCGTTGACGTGGACGACGCTTCGTTTGCCGATGCCATGCGTGTGCTCGGCCTGGTGAGCAACACGATGTTCGTACCGCTCGACGAGCACTCCATTCTGCTGGCGGAAGAGACATCTCAAAACCACACACGGCTGGATCGACTGGTCGAGCAGGCGTACTATCTGCCCGGTGTTCCGCCCGACCAGATTCGCGACTACGTGAGCATTGCGCAGACCGTCCTTGGCATTCCCAAGGTGAGCGTCGCTCCGACGCAGGACACCGTGATCGTGCGCAGTCCGGCCGACCTTGCCGACGCAGCCGACCGCCTGTTCACCGACCTGCTGGCCGGAGACAGCGACGTGGTCTACGATCTGAAGCTCTACTCGATCAACCACTCCAATGCGCGCAACCTGGGCGTAGTTCTGCCCACGTCGTTTACCGCGTTTAACGTTGCGTCGCAGGCGCAGAGCATCGTCTCCGCTAATAGTTCGCTGATCGATCAACTCATTGCCAACGGTGTTTTGCCTCCGGGTTTAAGCAACATTGAGATTGCGGCCTACCTGGTCTTTGTGGCCGGTGTCAGCAACGGTTCGTCATTGCTGAACACGTTTCTTACTTTCGGTGGGGGCCTGACAATGACCGGTGTTTCGCTCGGTGCTTCTCCGGTGTTCAACCTTGCGTTGAGCAGCACCGACGCGCACGAACTCGACAACATTCAGCTTCGTGCCGGCAATCGCCAGACCTCGACCTTCAAATCCGGCATGCGCTATCCCATCCAGACATCGCTCTATAGCGACATCGCCACCAGCACGGCAGGCAATACGAGCGTGAATGGAGTGAACCTCTCCAGCCTGTTGTCGCAGTATCTCGGCACATCCTCCATCACCGGCGCGGGCGTGGTGCCGCAGGTGCAGTACGAAGACATTGGCCTGACCGTTACCACCAAGCCGGTGATTCAACGCAGCGGCGATGTGGCCACGCATCTCGAAGTGAAGATTACCTCGCTTGCAGGCAATTCATTGAACGGACTGCCTGTGCTGAACAGTCGCCTGTTCTCATCGGACCTGATGCTGCACGACGGTGAAACGACCATGATGGTCAGCGAGACCGATCGCAGCGAATACGCAGCCGTCAGCGGCATCCCCGGCCTGAGCGAGATTCCGGGCTTCCAGGGGAGCACCAACAAGAACAGTTCCATGGCCACCGGAGAGGTGGTGCTGCTGGTAACGCCGCATGTGGTACGCCAAGGCCACATGAACGCCGCAGGGCCGCTAATTCCGCTGCAATCGCATCCCGACAGCGACAACTAAAGCGGCCACTCATCAGCATGCATAATGCACAAAAAAGCCAGGCTTTTACACCCGGCTTTTCTATTTGGATGAAGCGTTTTAGAAGATCTGGAAGTTGACGGCGACATTGAGTTCCACCGGAACCGCTGCGCCACCCTTGCGTGCCGGGCGGAACTTATACTGCGCCACGGCTTCGCGAGCCTTCTCATCCAAGCCCATACCCACCGGACGAATCACGCGCACGTTAGTAGGCCGTCCCTGTGCGTCCACAATCAGGTGCACCAGAACTTCTCCCTGGAACTTGGCCTTGCGAGCTTCTTCGCTGAATTCCGGCTCCACCTGGTAGACCAGAACCGGCGCGGAAACATCGCCACCCACCTGGTAGACACCGCCGCCAGTACCACCGCCACTACCCGGTCCCAGGCCATTGCCACGGCCAGAACCAATACCACCGCCGCTGCCATTACCCAGCGAATTCACGCCGACATTCGGAGCGTTGGGGATACCCAGGTTGGGCATGTTGTTGTTGGTCATGTGCACATTGGTCTGCACATTGATCGAAGGATCGACTGTGAGCTTCGGCTCGATCTTCGGAGGATTCGACGGAGGCACAATCGGCGTCGGCTCAAACTTGGGCAGGCGTCCCTTGGTGACAGGAGCAATGTCATGCGCACCACCGCCACCACCCATCGCCTTCAGCGACGGTGCCTTTACCGGCGGCTGCGGAGCCGGCGTATCGAACGTAATGTTGTTTACCAGCTTGGGCTTTTGCGCCACCACCACGGTGATGACACGCTTACCGATATACCAGATCAACAGAAAGATCAGCGCATGCACTGCGACAGCCACAGCGGTCGACTTCGGGTCGCGCTTCACCGCCATCCGGTCGATCACTTCAATCGGCTTCGATTGAAGCTGGAGCGGCGGCAGCTTCTCCGGAAAGAAGACGTCTTTGAAGTTCTGCACCAGCGAAGAGAAGGGGCTGAACGATTCCAGCTCCCTGGGTTCGCCAAGGTTCAGTTCGCCGGTGTGGCGGTTCGGATCTGTGGGCGGTTCCTGAAGTGTTGTCGCCATCGCCTCGTTATCTCTAGCTAACTCTCAATACGCTCTGCACACGTTTTGCGCGCGCAAAACTTTCTGGCTGGTGTCTCCGGATTCAGCGATCCCTCCGGCTCAAAAGACGACCGGATTTCAGAGTACACAAGCGTTGGGTACGGCGTCGTTGGCTCCACTCCCATTGTACAAAAGCGAATACCCCCGTCGAACAACGCCAAAGGTCAAAGCCGCCCGAAAATCTCCATTCCATTGGACGAACAAAACCCACTGGAAGTCACAACGTATTCTGGCCTGCATTGGTTCCCTGTTCTTGCCGCACGCTTACAATAGAGGTTTGGGTGCTGTGACGGGAGCGTTCGGCCGTAAGTGCCGGTGCGTCAAAGCCAGGCCCGCGAGGAACCGATGGAACAGGCGAATTCGCCAAAGCAGCCGCAAGTGGCGTTAAAAGACACGCTGAACCTGCCCAAAACCGCCTTCCCCATGAAGGCCAACCTGCCTGGCAACGAGCCGGCCCGCCTGAAAAGCTGGAACGAAAACGACCTCTACGGCCAGATTCGCAGGAGCCGCGAAGGCCGCGAGAAGTACATCCTGCACGACGGCCCTCCCTACGCGAACGGCGCCATCCATCTGGGCCACGCACTGAACAAGTGCATCAAGGACTTCATCGTGAAGTCGAAGACCATGACCGGCTTCGACGCGCCCTACGTTCCCGGCTGGGACTGCCACGGCCTGCCCATTGAAATCAAGGTAGACGAACAGCTTGGCCGCAAAAAACTGGAGATGGACGCCGTAACCGTCCGCCAGCAGTGTCGCGAATACGCGCAGAAGTACGTTGATCTTCAACGCAGCCAGTTTGTGCGCATGGGCGTGCTTGGCCGCTGGAACGATCCTTACCTGACCATGAGCTTCCCCTACGAAGCCCGCATCCTCGAAATGTTCTACGCATTCTTCGAGAAGGAGTTCGTCTACAAAGGGCTACGCCCGGTGTATTGGTGCATGCACGACAAGACGGCCCTCGCTGAGGCCGAAGTCGAATATGAGATGCACACCTCGCCCTCGGTGTACGTGCGCTATCCGCTGACTTCGCCCGCCGAAGAGATCGACCCTGCACTCGAAGGCTCGCAGGTCTACGGACTCATCTGGACGACCACGCCGTGGACGCTGCCCGCATCGCGGGCCATCGCATTCCATCCCGAGTTTGAGTACGCCGCCATCCGCATCACGGCAGACAACGAGACCTGGGGCAAGGGCAACGTCTACCTCGTTGCAAAAAGCCTGCTGGAGTCACTGCGTACAGCGGCTGGCTTGCCCGACTTCGAAGTTGTAACTACCGTGCTCGGCTTCAAGCTGGAGCATCGCAAGTTCGAGCATCCGTTTTTGCCGCGCGAAATCCCCGGCGTCATGGCCGAGTACGTCACCACTGAACAGGGTACGGGCGGTGTTCACACCGCACCGGCACACGGCCCGGACGACTTTGCTACCGGCAAAAAATACGCGCTGTCGCAGATCTGCGATGTGGACGAAGCTGGTCGCCTGACCAACGGCCTGCCCGAATACGACAAGCTGAATGTGCACAAGGCAAACGCGCCTATCATCGAACTGTTGAAGTCGCGTGGCGCACTCATCGCGCAGGACGAGATTCACCACAGCTATCCGCATTGCTGGCGTTGCCACAAGCCTGTGATCTATCGCGCAACCGAGCAGTGGTTCATCGGCATGGAAACGCCCATGCCCGACGGACGCACCTTCCGCCAGAGCGCGCTCGACGAAATCGCCAAGGTCACATGGGACCCGGGCTGGGGACAGGAACGCATCAGCAACATGATCGCCACACGGCCCGACTGGTGCATCTCGCGCCAGCGTATCTGGGGCGTTCCCATCGCCGTGTTCCTATGCAACAAGTGCCATCAACCGCTGATGAATCCTGCGGTAAACGCATCCATCGTGGAGCGTTTCGCCAAGGACGGCGCGGACATCTGGTACAAGCATGCCGCGGAAGAACTGCTGCCTGCGGGCACCGTCTGCACCTGCGGCAGCACTGAGTTCCGCAAGGAGATGGACATTCTCGATGTGTGGTTCGAGTCCGGTTCAAGCTGGCATGCCGTGCTTGAAGCCGAGCCAGAACTGCGCTTCCCCGCCGATATGTACACCGAAGGCGGCGATCAGCATCGCGGCTGGTTCCACTCGTCGTTGCTGGCTTCCGTGGGTGTTCGCGGCGCTGCACCGTACAAGTACGTTGCAACATCGGGATGGACACTCGACGAACAGCGTCGCGCATTCTCCAAGTCACTGGGCAACGGCGTCGATCCTGTCAAGGTGATGGATGAACTCGGCGGCGATATCGTGCGTCTGTGGGTGGCATCAGTCGACTTCCGCGAAGACGTGATTGCATCCGTGCCGCTGATGAAGCGTCTTGCCGAAGAAATCTATCGCAAGCTGCGCAACACCTTCCGCTTCCTGCTGGCAAACCTCGACGGCTTCAACCCTGCGCAGGATGAAGTCGCATGGAAGCAGATGGAGCCGCTTGACCAGTACATGCTGGCACGCGCCGCAGAACTGGTCGAAAAGGTTCGCAAGGCATACGACGACTTTGAATTTCACCGCGTCTTCCATGCGTTGAACGAGTTCGGCAACTCCGAGCTTTCGGCGTTCTACCTCGACGTGCTGAAGGATCGCCTGTACACACTGGCTCCCAAGGACACGCGACGCCTGAGCGCACAGACCGCCATGTGGAAGATTACCGAAGCACTCGTGCGACTGATCGCTCCGATCCTCTCCTTCACCGCGGACGAAGTGTGGGGTTATCTGCCGGCAATCGCAGGCCGTGTAAACAGTGTCCACATTGCTGAGTTCCCCAAGGCCAACGAGCTTGCACAGCCATCGCCAGAACTTCTGAAGGACATTGCGCAGATTCGCACGGTTCGCGAAACAGCACTCAAAGTGCTTGAGGCAGCACGCACTGCCAAGGAGATCGGCAAGGCGCTGGAAGCACGTATCGAAGTGCAGGCACCAAAGGGTGAAACTGCGGCTGCACTGGAAAGGTACAAACACATCCTGCCAGAGCTGTTCGGTGTTTCGCAGGTTGTTCTTACCGCGCTCGATCCGTCGCTTGGCGAGGCTCCTGCACAGGTTCGCTTCGTGAAGGCCGAAGGCACACGTTGCGATCGCTGTTGGCGTTACACCGACGATGTGGGCAGCGAAGGCCGCTATCCTTCCGTGTGTGCGCGCTGTGCCGACGCTCTGGAAAAGATCGGCTTTGCGCCATACCAGCAGGAGCAGACAGCTTGAGTTCTCTCTCGCACACACGCGAACCGCATCGCGATGCCCGTCCGTGGCTCGTGCTGATTGCCATCCTCGTCATTGCGCTCGACCGCATTACGAAGATTGTGGTCGCACGCAGCGTGGAAAGCGGCACGGGCATCGTGGTGATTCCTCGCGTCTTCCGCATTACGCACGTGGTGAACACCGGCGCGGCTTTCTCCATGTTTGCCGACTCGGCTTCACCACTCGTCGTTCGCACCGGGCTGATTGCATTTTCTGTTCTAGCTGCCGTCGGCATCGTGTACATGCTGTGGCGTTACGGCAAAACATGGTCGCCCGCGAGCGTGGGGCTTGCGCTCATCCTAGGTGGAGCCGTGGGCAATCTCTACGACCGCGCCCTGCTGCATTACGTTGTCGATTTTCTCGAAGTCCACATCGGCACCTATCACTGGCCCGACTTCAACCTGGCCGACTCCGCCATCTGCGTGGGCGCGATTCTGCTCATCGCGGACATGCTGTTCTCCAACGATGCAACGCAACAACCAACAGGCGAAGGAGATGCCGGTGGCGTCTGAGATGGTACGCGATGCCGCAAACGTCAAGGCTCCGAAAAAAGCAAAAGAACCTCTATCGCCCAACACCGCGATTGTGATTCGCGGTGCGCGAACGCACAACCTGAAAGGCATCGACGTCGATATTCCGCACAACCTGTTCACCGTGGTCAGCGGTGTTTCCGGCTCCGGAAAAAGTTCGCTCGCATTCGATACCGTATATGCCGAAGGCCAGCGACGTTACGTGGAATCGCTCTCGGCATACGCGCGGCAGTTTCTGGAACGCATTGAAAAGCCCGACGTAGACCACATGGATGGCCTTGCTCCGGCAATCGCCATCAAGCAGAAAAATCAGACACGCAATCCACGCTCCACCGTAGCCACTGCAACCGAAATCTACGACTACATGCGCCTGCTCTATGCGCGCTGCGGCACCGTCACGTGCCTGCACTGCGGCGGCATCGTAAAGCGCGACACGGTAGACGAAATTGCCACCGCCATTCTCGCTCTTGAAGAAAGCACACGGCTCTACGCTCTCTTCCCCATCGTTCGCCGCGATGCAGTCCTCGAACCGATGCAGGAGTTTATTCCTGCTCAAGTAGAGGAACCAGTAAAGCAGATCAAGGCGAAAAAGACCGCCGTAAAAAAGACAAAAACTGTTGCGCCAGTTATCGTCGATCCATCCGAGTCCATGCGCGAACGGCTGGTGGCACTGCGCCAGCGCGGCTACAACCGTCTTTACCAGAACGGCAACATCGTTGAGTTCTCCACGCCGGAATCGTTGCTGGAACTTAATTTCTCCGAACCGATTTACGTACTCGTCGATCGTCTGAGCGTGAGCGACGATGCTCGTTCCCGCATCGTGGACGCGATTGAAACCGGCTATCGCGAGAGCGGCGAAATCCTTTTCCTTACCGCACCGCGCGACGAAAGCGAACCACAGCAACTGCGCTTCTCCGGTGCCTTTGAATGCGTCAACTGTCATCGCGCCTATCGCGATCCGGAGCCACGGCTCTTCAGCTTCAACAACCCGTATGGCGCATGTCCACGCTGCCAGGGCTTTGGCAATACCATCGACTTCGATCCGGACCTGATCATCCCGGACAGGTCAAAGACACTGGACGAAGGCGCCATCGATCCATGGACCAAGCCGAAGTATCGTGAACACCATGGCGCGATGAAGCGCTTTGCGCAGGCAAACGACATTCCGCTGAAGACACCGTGGTACGACCTGACTCCCGCGCAGCAGAACGCCATCTGGGACGGCGGTACTGGATTCCCTGGTATTCGCGGTTTCTTCCGTCAGCTTGAAAGTAAAAAATACAAGCTCCATGTACGCGTTTTTCTTTCACGGTATCGTGGCTATGCTCCATGCCCTGATTGTCGTGGGCAACGTCTGCGTGCGGAAGCGCGTGCGGTTCTGCTGAACGAGAAAAACATCTGCGAAGCCTCTGCTCTTACCATCTCCGATGCGCGAGCGTTCTTCGACAGCCTGCGACTCACACCTTCGCAGGCAGAGATCGCCGGCAAAATTCTGGAAGAGGTTCGTCAACGTATCCGCTTCCTCGAACAGGTCGGGCTTGAGTACCTCACACTCGACCGTCTTTCCTCCACGCTGAGTGGCGGCGAGTCGCAGCGTATTCAGCTTGCCACATCGCTTGGTTCGCGACTGGTGGGTGCCTTGTATGTTCTCGACGAGCCTTCCATTGGATTGCATTCGCGCGACACGGCAAAGCTCGTCAACATCCTGCATGAGCTTCGCGATCTGGGGAACACCATCCTCGTTGTCGAACACGATCCGGATGTCATCACATCCGCCGATCGCCTGATCGATCTTGGCCCAGGTGCGGGTGAACTTGGCGGCAAGCTGCTTGCCACAGGCACCGTGAACGAAATCAAACATGACGAGCATTCCATTACTGGGCGCTATCTTTCCGGTCGTACGAAGATTCCGGTGCCAGCAGAACGCCGTGAACCCACGCGCGAGATGCTGCGACTAAAAGGTGCGCGCATTCACAACCTGCGCGGCGTGGACGTGGAAATACCGTTAGGCATGTTAACCGTTGTCACAGGCGTCAGCGGTTCGGGCAAGTCCACCATGGTGCACCAGGTGCTCTATCGTGCTCTGCAATACGCGCTGGGTGTGGAAGGCGCAAACAGCGATGTACAGCGACTCTATCGCGAGATTACCGGTACACATTTTCTGCGTGAAGTTGTGCTGGTGGATCAATCTCCGATTGGGCGCACACCGCGCTCCAATCCGGTGACATACATCAAGGCATTCGACGCCATACGCGAACTGTTCGCGGCACAACCCGACGCGCGTCGCAAGGGATACACTGCTGGCTCTTTCAGCTTCAACGTTCCCGGCGGACGCTGCGACACCTGCGAAGGAGACGGCACTGTAACAGTCGAAATGCAGTTCCTTGCCGATGTAGAACTACCCTGCGAAGAATGTGGCGGCACACGCTATAAGCCCGGCATACTCGAAATCAAGTACAAGAATCGCAACATTCACGATGTTCTGAACATGACGGTGCGCGATGCGGTGCACTACTTCGCCGGTAATCCGAAGATCGTCGACCGGTTGCAGGTGCTGGATGAAGTTGGCCTTGGCTATGTCCGTCTTGGACAATCGGCGACCACGCTCTCCGGCGGCGAGGCACAGCGCGTCAAGCTTGCATCGCATCTTGCCAACACGCGCACCACAGGCCAGCGAGGTGAAACGAAGAAGGCCGCCAGCCGCACGCTTTACATCCTGGACGAACCCACCACGGGATTGCACTTCGCCGATGTGGCAACGCTGTTGCAAGCGTTCCGCAAACTCATTGACGGCGGCGGCTCGCTGCTGGTAATCGAACACAACATGGACATCATCAAGAGCGCGGACTGGATCATCGACATGGGCCCGGAAGGCGGTTCCGCGGGCGGTCAGGTTGTGGCGACAGGTACACCGGAAGAGATTGCGCGAGTGCCCGAATCCTACACCGGCCGTTACCTGAAGCCTGTTCTTGAAGGAGCGGTTGGATGAAGCATCTGGTCCTCGCACTCGCATTTGCAGTACCCGCAGTGGCGCAGCTCGAAGTGCCTCCCGGTACAACCTCTTCCGTACCGCAGGAGCAGACGCCCGCGACGACGCAGCCAAGCGCGTTGAGCAAAGCAGAAGACGCTATTGCCGACAACAAATTTGAAGATGCCATCGCGCTGCTGACACCGCTGGCGACCGAGGCTCAGACCAACGAGCGTGTCTTCTACGATCTCGGCTTCGCGCACGATGCTCTGAATCACGACACAGAGGCCACCGCCGCCTACTCGAAAGCAATCAAGCTGCACCCGAACGATGCCGCCGCGCGCATCTCGCTGGGCCTGCTCTACGCGCGCAACGACGAAACAGCCAGGGCGCAGGAGCAACTGCACGCCGCTACAAAAATCGAAGGCGCGGACAAGGCTCTTCTCGGTCGCGCATGGCGTGCACTGGCGGAGATCGACCTCAAATCCAATCCTGCGCAGGCTCGCGGCGACATGCTCTCCGCGCTGCAATACTCGCCAGAGACCGCTGATGACGCCGCCACAGCAGCCGAAATCGCCGAGGCAATGCAGGACAACGACGCCGCAACCAAAGCTTATGCGCATGCCTTCGAACTCAATCCATCCAGCATTGACGTGGCAACCGGCTATGCGCGGGCACTCTCGCGCGTGAAGCGATACTCCGAAGCCGACCAGGTGCTTACCAGTGCACTGCAACAGCATCCCGGAAATCACACACTGCTGGCAGAACGCGCATCCGAACTGCTTCTCCAAGGCAAGACGAACGAGGCATTGCCTGCGCTGGAATCCTTGCACTCGCAGGACTCTAAAAATGCCCCTATCGCCATGCTTCTGGCGCGGGCCTATGGCGCGCAGGGCAATCTTGAAAAAGCCCAGTCGATCTATTCCGCACTGTTGGCTTCGTCGCCCGACGACGTTACGTTGCTGGCGGAAGCTGCGGACAACCTGATCCGTCTCCACCGCTCGTCCGAGGCGCAACCACTGTTGCAGAAAGCGCTGGACCACCCGGAAAAATTCCCCTCGCAACAAACGATGGCCGACGCCGCCGGAGAGATGGCTTTTGCCGCTTCGGCCAATAAAGACGGGGCTTACGTGCTGAAAGCGCTGGCCCTGCGCGAGCAGGTAACGCCGCTTACCGCACCCTACACTTTCCTTCGGGCAACGGCGCATGATATGTTGCATCACACCAGGCAGGCGGCAGAAGATTACCGCTTGTTTCTTTCGCAATCGGGTGGTAAATTTCCTGATCAGGAATGGCAGGCGGGGCAACGTCTGCAGATTCTTGTACGAACGAAGTAAGTTTTCGGTGTGTGTCCCCGAACCGGGGAGGTGCGCTATGCAGTTCCGGATGTTGTATCCCATTTATCCGTTGCATCTTCACGCGACTTCCATGCATATTCTGGCAGCCGCAGCAGTCGTTTCCCTGCTGGCCTTCCACGCTCCGGCATGCTTCGCGGCTGACAACGTTGTACCAGTCGATTCCGCTTTAATTGCTACGCTCCAGATTCGTGCGGAACAGGCGCCTCTGCGTGACCGCGTGCAACTGTTTGCCGACCTGGCCGACAAGATCACGCTCCTCGCCAGCAGGCAGATCGCCGACGGCAACGACGAGCAGGCACAGGCCACCCTGAAACAGTTGGAAGCCTGCACGGCGCAGCTTCAGGACACGATCCAGCTCAACAGCAAAGGCCTGAAGAAGACCGAGGTGATGCTGCATTTAACCAATCGCCGCCTGAAAGACCTGGTGCGGGCCGCATCCGGCAACATGAAGCCCATGGTGCAGTCCGCTCTCATGCGGCTCAATCAGACTCAGACAACCCTGCTTTCGGCGGTCTTCTCCAAATAACCGCATGATGCTGCGTCCAGTTCTGGCCTGCATTCTCTGCGTCTCCAGCGCAGCGCTGGCCTGTGCGCAGAAGCATCCAGTGCAAGTATCGGGTGCAGAGGAAGAAAAGATTCGCGATGCCGCCGCCGAACCCGCGCTCCGCGTCTCTGTCTTTCAGGCGATCATCGAAACCCGCATCCGCCGCATTCAGGGCATTCTTGCCGACAAGCGTGCGCAGGGACGGCGCGAAGACATTGCGCAGAACCTCCAGGAGATCTCCGGCCTGGTCGATGAGATGCAGGACAACCTGGACGAATACGACCAGGCCCACCGCGATCTGCGCAAACCTCTACCCAAACTGCTGGATGCAATCCCGCGCTGGGAGAGTGTGTTGAAACAACTGCCATCAGATACCAGCTACAATCTCACGCGTACGCTTGCTCTCGAAGCCATTGCCGACGTGAAGCAGGATGCCACCGAGATGCAGCAGCAGGAAGCCGCATATTTCAAGGCTCATCCGCCGGATAAGAATGCCAACCCCGGGGGTGTTGGCCCCGTTTCGCCACAGGGTGCCGAGCATTTACACTAAACCTCAGTGACTCCGGCGGAACTTGAGCAGACCTTTCAGCTCGCCTATCGCGACCTTCGTCCACGCGCGCCCATGCCGCCGTTTACGATCCGCTTTCGTCGTTTTGTATCCTTGAACACCACCATCCGTCTGCGCGAAGGCCGTTTGCATGTCAGCCTATCGGACCTGCTGGAAGGCGCGCCGCCATCGGTTTTGCAGGCGATTGCGCACATCCTCCTCGCCAAGCTCTATCGCAAACCGATTGCGGCCTTCCACTCCGATCGTTATCGCCGCTACACGCAGTCAGAGGCTGTAAGCCGCCAGGCCGAACATACCCGCCAGACACGCGGACGCAAGCAGATACACACCCACGTTGGTCATTACTACAACCTGGAAGAGATCTTCGAATCGGTGAATCGCCGCTTCTTCTACGGCCTGATGGGCCAACCTGTACTCACATGGAGCAGCCATCACGCGCGCCGCATCCTCGGCCACTACGACGCTGCGCATAACACCATCGTGGTCAGCCGCGTCTTCGATAAACCGCACGTGCCCCGCTATGCGATTGAATACCTGATGTACCACGAGATGCTTCATCTGAAGCACCCGGTACGCGTTCGCGGCGGACGACGCTGCGTTCATTCACGCGAGTTTCAGGCCGACGAACGCCTCTTCCCTGAACTGGAAGAAGCCAAGGCATTCCTCAAACTTCTCTAAATAAGCGCGGTTAAGCAGCCACAGCATCGTTAGCATTGCTGGAACGCCGAGAGATGGCAATCATCACCAAACCAATTGCCACTGTCAGTAGCGCTGCCACCTGCGCATTGCTCATGCCGAAGTACAGGCGCTCATTCCGGCGCACAAACTCTACCAGGAAACGGCCCACACCGCTGATGGCGAGATACTCGCCTGTAAGCTGTCCCGCCGGCAGATTGCGCTTGCCACGCATCCACAGATACGCACCCAGCGCCAGTGAAAACAGCAGCTCATAGATCGGCGTGGGATGCACCAGCAATCCCGGCGGATTAGGCTGCGGAGGATCGAGCGCGTCGTCATGAATATGCACGCCCCACGGCAGCGTCGTCGCAATGCCGTAATCGCCATCGCCCGAGGTAAGGCAGCCAATGCGGCCCACACCATAGCCCACTGCCGCAGCCGGAGCAGCATAGTCCAGCATCCGCACCGCGCCAATCTTCAGCGAGCGTCCCTGCCACATCAACGCGGCAACGCCGAACAGCAGGCCGCCAAACCACGCAAAACCTGCCTGAAACCAATGCAGAAGGCGCGCCGCGATATCGAGCGGATGGTTCCATCCCGGCTCCGTGATTACCAGCATCTGCAAGCGCAATTGGGGCAGATTCTGGAGCTCGTGCCACACCTTCGCACCCACAACGCCGGAGATCATAACCGTGGCTACCACCACAATCGCGTCTGCGGAAACACCCGCGCGGACAAAAGAACGATGCAGCACCCATGCAGCCGTTACCGCCGCAAACCACATGAGAATGCCGAATGTACCAAGAGTAAGAGTGCCGATGTGGATATATGGAAACATGCGCAGGATTCAGTATATCGGTCCACACTGAAAAGCCTCGGATCATTTACGCTAGAGTGCATGTCCCTGCCCTCCGTGCCCGCATCCGAATGCGAAGTTCTCTTCAGCGCCAACCAGATTGCCGAACGCGTCAAAGCCATCGGCAAACAGATCAGCGACGACTATCGGGGGGAAAGCATTGTGCTCGTGGGCGTGCTCAAGGGCGCTGCGATCTTCCTCGCCGACCTTGCACGCGCCATCGAGATCGACAACACCTTTGATTTTGTTGCGGTTTCGTCCTACGGCAGAGGCCAGACCTCCAGCGGAGCCGTCAAGCTCATCAAGGATCTCGATGTCCCCATCGAGGGCAAACACGTCATCGTGGTCGAAGACATTCTCGACACCGGCCTGACACTCAGCTACCTGCGCCGTCTCCTCTTGCAGCACAAGCCCGCATCGCTCAAGATTGCCACCTGCCTCGACAAACCTGAGCGCCGCCTTGTGCCTATTGAAGCCGATTACGTCTGCTTCAGCATCCCCAACCGCTTCGTGATCGGTTACGGCATGGACTATGCGGAGAAGTATCGCAACGTCGCCGACATCCGCCTCTTTCCTGAAGACAAAGCGTAGATCATTGCAACGCAGGGCTTCGCTTTGCATAAAAACGCAGGAAATACAAGCCGATATACTCCGAGTTTTCCAATGGCTGGCCAGCTACCATAGAGAGGCATGGCTGAAGTACAACCTCTCGCTCCGGAAATCCTCCTCCACATTGCACGGGAACTGAACATCCCACTCAGCGGCGTGACTGCCGTAATGGCATTGCTGGACGAAGGCTCCACCGTTCCCTTCATCGCGCGTTACCGCAAGGAAGCTACCGGCAACCTGGATGAAGTGCAGATTCGCGATCTCGCAGACAAGATCAATTACTTCCGCGAATTCATCGCGCGCCGCGAAACCGTCCTGTCGTCCATCACGGAACAGGGCAAGATGACCGACGATCTGAAGGCGAAGATCATGGCCACGCTCGACCGCAGCGAGCTTGAAGATCTTTATCTTCCTTACAAGCCCAAGCGCAGAACCAAGGCCACCATCGCGCGTGAAAAAGGACTGGAGCCGCTGGCTGACTATATCTGGCAGCAGGAACCCGCCGAGAATGACCTGCTCACCTTCGCGCAGACCTTCGTGGATGAAGCAAAGGAAGTGCCCACGCTCGAAGATGCTCTCGAAGGTGCGCGTCACATCGTCGCGGAACGCATCAGCGAAGACGCCGACGTACGCCGGGCAGCGCGCCACGTCATGTTTGAAGAAGGCATCATCATAAGCCGCAAGATCTTCGACGCAAAAGACGAGCAGGAAAAGTTCAAGATGTACTACGAGTACAGCGAGCCGGTGAAGACCATTCCATCGCATCGCATGCTCGCCATCCGCCGCGGCGAAGCGGAAAACATTCTCTACTGGCTTATCGAAACCGAAGAACTGCGCATGCTCGGGCTGTTGCGCTCGCGCGTACTTAAAAACGACGGTGACTGGACACCCCAGATCGAACTCGCCATCGAAGATTGCTGGAAACGCCTGCTGAACTCTTCGATCCAGGGCGAGATTCGTCTTGAGTTAAAGCGTCGCTCCGACACGGAAGCCATCGACGTCTTCCGCGAAAATCTACAACATGTGCTGATGGCTCCACCCGCCGGCCCCATTCGCGTACTCGGCATCGACCCGGGTCTGCGTACTGGCTGCAAGATCGCCGTTGTGGATGAGACAGGTAAATTCCTGGCACACGATGTGATCTATCCGCACACAGGCCGCGAGAAGGAAGCATCGCAGAAGCTGGCCGCACTTGTAGCCGCACACACCATTCGCGCTATCGCGATTGGCAACGGCACAGCATCACGCGAAACCGACGCTTTTGTTCGTGATTTCATTGCAGAACATAAGCTGGGCAACATCTTCAAGGTGACCGTTTCGGAATCGGGTGCCAGCATCTATTCCGCATCGGATGTGGCTCGGCAGGAGTTCCCCGACCTTGACCTCACCGTACGCGGCGCCATCTCCATTGCACGCCGTTTGCAGGACCCGCTTTCGGAATTGGTGAAGGTCGATCCGAAGTCCATCGGCGTGGGCCAGTATCAACACGACGTAGATCAGCGTCAGTTAAACCAATCGCTTGAAGCCGTGATCGAAAGCTGCGTGAACCGCGTGGGCGTTGACCTGAATACAGCGTCGTGGACACTGCTGCGTTACGTTGCAGGCATCAGCGAACGCATCGCGCTAAACATTGTGAGCTATCGCGATGCCAACGGACGTTTCGTTTCACGCAAACAGTTGCATGAAGTCTCAGGCATTGGCCCGAAAACCTTCGAACAGGCAGCGGGCTTTCTGCGCATTCGCGAAGGTGAACAACCGCTGGATTCTACTGCGGTGCATCCTGAATCGTACGCGTTGGTCGAACAGATTGCGTCTTCCCTTCAGGCCACGATTGACGATCTCATCCGCTCACCGCAGTTGCTTGGCAGCGTAAAGGCCGATGCTTTTGGTGCAGGCACTTACACTCTCAACGACATCCTGGAAGAGTTGAAAAAGCCCGGTCGCGATCCACGCGATACCTTTGTTGCACCCACATTCAACGAGGCCGTTCGCGAGATTGAAGATGTGCAAACGGACATGGTGATGGAAGGTGTTGTCACCAACGTGACCAAATTCGGAGCCTTCGTCGATATCGGCGTGCACCAGGATGGGCTGGTTCACATCTCGGAGATTTCGCACAGGTTTTTGAAAGACCCCAGCGAAGCTCTGAAGGCCGGACAGGTAGTCAAGGTGAAGGTGCTCTCCGCCGATGCGAAGACCAAGCGTATCTCGCTCTCCATCAAAGCGCTGGAACCGGCTCCCGGCGGTGGACGCCCGCAGCGCAGCGGTGAACGGAATGGCGGAGCAGCACAGCGCGAACCGCAGCAACGCAACGGAACGCCGCAGCGTAATGGCTCGCAGCAACCGAATGGTTCACGTAATACAGGCAGGCCGCAGCAGCGTCCACCGGAACCAACCACCATAGCTGACAAACTTGCCGCGTTGAACAACAAATGGCGCAGTAGTTAAAGCAGGTTGCCAGGGGCAGGAGTTTAGCGCTGACAGTGCGTTTTTTTGTGTGGGATTTGTCATCGTAATGACAGCTTTCTACACACTTAAACGCACTTTTTTGCGTTTTTGGGAAGGGTCCGGTTCTGGCGCATTCGGGAGGTGTTCGCAACCTGGTCTTCGCCTGTTGTTCGTGGCATAGTGGAGTGAGCCGGAAGGTAAGTGGAGCATCGTGCGCAACGGCAGTATGATGTGCCGTGGGACTTTTGGGGTCAGGCAAGGTTTTATAGCCCCAACAATGTTTTGAGCTGAACCGAATAAGGATTGAGAGCGACAGATGATTGACATTACCGTCGACGAGACCGGGAGCTTTTACCAGCAGGCGCTGAGCAGCCCGCGTGCCCTGGCCGCTACGCTGGACCACACACTGTTGAAGGCAGATGCTACGCGCGACCAGGTTCTGCGTCTATGCGAAGAGGCGGCCCTATACAGGTTTGCGTGCGCCATGGTGAATCCTTTCTGGGTTTCGACGGCTGCGGCAGCGTTGGCGGGCACAGAGGTGCCGGTGGGCGTGGTGGTGGGATTCCCGCTGGGCGCATCGCTCTGCGAGTCAAAAGCGGACGAGGCGAAGCGCGTGATCGAACTAGGCGCACACGATGTGGACATGGTAATGAATATCGGTGCACTGAAGGGCGGCGAATACGAGATTGTAGAGAAAGACATTCGTGGCGTAGTGGACACGGTGCACGAACGCGGCTCAATTGTAAAGGTGATCCTGGAGACTGCCCTGCTGACCTTTGAAGAGAAGCTGCGTGCCAGCGAGATTGCCGTGAATGCAGGTGCGGATTTTATTAAGACCAGCACCGGGTTTTCAAGCGGGGGTGCCACAGTGGATGATATTGCGCAGATGCGTAGTGTGGCAGGAACACGTTGTGGTGTGAAGGCCTCCGGCGGCATTCGCACGCTGGCCGATGCGAAGAACATGCTACGCGCAGGAGCCAACCGCATTGGAGCAAGCGCGAGTGTGCGGATTGTGCAGGAGCTGGAAGGCATGGCTCAGGGTCATGCGAACATCTCAGGATACTAAGTCTGGGTATTAAGAAAAACGCAACAGATGGAGTGATCGCAGAGCAGACGATGGCTGCAAAGCTAGAAGGCTCGAAGGGTGAAAGACGTTCGCCGCGTGTGGAGTTACAGACGCCGGGCGGTCTTGCGCCTGAAGCCGCACCTGCCGCAGACGACACATCCGAACTCTTCGAAGGCGATTACAGACCACGCGGCGAAAGCTCATCCGATGGGACCGAACACGATGGCGACATAGTGATAGAGCCCGCCTCGCCTGGGCATCGTGAGAGTCGTATCCGTGTGCATTCAGAACATGTGGACTTTCTGCTCCGGCTGGCAGATGCGTTGAACAATACGCTGGATCTTCAAACGCTGATGCTGCGTGTGGCCGAATTGGTGCGTGCAGTGGTGGATTACCGCATCTTTGCCATCCTGCTGATCAATGATCGTACTCATGAGTTATGGATGCGCTTTCAACTGGGTCATTCAGCGGAAAGCGAACGCATGCGTGTGAAGGTGGGCCAGGGCATTGTGGGCCAGGCCGCTGCAACGCGCATGTCGGTATTGGTGGACGATGTACGGCATGCATCGCATTACATCGCAGCGAATCCCGATGTGCGCAGTGAACTGGCAGTACCGCTGATCGTAAAGAATCGTGTCATTGGCGTAATCGATCTGGAGAGCGAACAGCTTGCCGCATTCACGCAGGACCAGAAGCGTTTACTGGAACTGGTGGCATCGCGCATGTCGATTGCGATTGAGAATGCGCGACTGTACACACGTTTGTCTCGACAGGCGCAGACGCTGACGGTGCTCGCAGAGATCAGCCGTGAGCTGACATCGATTCTCGACCTGGACACTCTGCTGGAACGCATTGGAACTCTGCTGAAACGCGTGGTGGATTTTCAGATCTTCACCATCCTGCTGTGGAGTGAGAGCCAGCAACAGTTTGTACATCGCTTTTCTACCTGCTTCGGAGAACGTGTGAACCGCGGGCGCAATGCAGAAATGGGTAAGGGCATTCTGGGCATTGCCGCAGCGGAACAGCAGCCGATCCTGGTGGGCGATGTACGCAAGGATACACGCTATGCCGCTGATAAAACGCAAGCGTGCGATCGCAGGAATGAAGTGCGTTCAATGCTGGCCGTTCCCTTGATATATAAGGGCAAGACTGCGGGTTTAATGGCTTTGGAACATACGCGCGTACATTACTACAACGAAGATCATCAACGCACGTTGACCACGCTGGCCGGGCAGATTGCGATTGCCATTACCAATGCAAGACTGTACGAACGCATTCTGGAAGAAGAACAGCGGATGGAGCGCGATCTACAGATGGCACGCGAGGTACAGATGCGTCTACTGCCTCCACCACCGCAGCCGTTACCGCACGCACAGTTTGCCGCAACATTTTTACCGGCGCATTCGATTGGCGGCGATGTATACGACTTTATCGACTACGGTAACGGACGCGTTGCGATTGCAGTGGGCGATGTAAGCGGAAAAGCTGCTCCGGCAGCGCTGTATGCGGCACTGGTGAGCGGTATTCTGCGCTCGCTGGCAGCACAGCAGTTGACGCCAGCCATGATGCTGACGCAGTTGAACGATCAGTTGCAACAGCGCAAGCTGGATTCGCAATACGTAACGATGCTGTTTGCGGTGTGGAACGACGAAGCACGCACGCTGAGCCTCGCGAATGCTGGATCAGTTCAACCGATTCTGGTCTCGCGCAACGGAGATGCACGCGAAGCGAGGTTGATTGCAGCGGAAGGATTTCCTCTGGGTCTGTTTGGCGGAGCGGAGTACGAAGAGTTCACCATCAGCACACGGCCGGGAGATATGGTGGTGTTCTTCTCCGATGGCATTGTAGATGCGGAGAATCACAAGGGTGAGATGTTCGGCAGCGAACGGCTGATGGCCGTGCTGGAAAATCTGACCGATGAAAATGCAGACGGCGTGGTACACGCAGTGCTGGCTGCCGTAGCGGAATTTCAGGATGGTCGCGACCATTTTGATGATGAGACACTGCTCGTGCTACAGATTTTGTAATAGCTGTCCTCTCCAACGCACGCTGGAGTTATAGAACACGTAGAATAAAAGCCATGTCACACAACGGAACCACGGAAGTTGTGCATCCTGCACGCACGGTACGTGGCAGCGTTCGGCTGCCCGGCGACAAGAGCATCTCACACCGCTATGCTTTGCTGGCAGGGCTTGCGGAAGGCACTTCACGCTTTGTGAATTTTTCAACAGGCGCGGATCCGCATAGCTCGCTGCTTTGCATGGAGACGCTGGGCGCGAAGGTCACAAAGCGCGATGACGGCGTGATTGAAGTGACGGGTGTGGCGGGACAGTTTCAGCAGCCGCAGAGCGACCTGGATTGCGGCAACTCGGGTTCGACGATGCGCATGCTCGCTGGTCTGGTTGCAGGACACGAGGGAACGTATCGGTTTATCGGCGATGCATCGTTGTCGAAGCGTCCGATGCAGCGCATTAAAGGACCGCTGGAACAGATGGGCGCAAACGTTGAGCTGACGGATGGACATGCGCCGATGACGATCCAGGGCGGCCTGCTAAAGGCGATTGAATTCTCGACGCCGATTGCCAGCGCACAGGTAAAGACCGCAGTGCTGTTCGCGGGCCTTACTGCGAATGGTGTGACGACACTGAAAGAGGCTGTGCGCACACGCGATCATTCAGAGCATGCTCTGCGCGCGTTTGGAGTGGAGTTGGAGCGCAGTAAGGATTCGATTTCGATTCGCGGTGGACAGAAGCTGAAGGCGATTGAAGCAGTGGTGCCGGGCGATCTTTCATCGGCTGCATTTTTTCTGTGCGCGACTGTTCTCTTCCCCGATGCACAACTGGTGCTGGATGACCTGGGCATGAATCCTTCACGGTCGGCGCTACTGGATGTGTTGTCGGCGATGGGGCTGGAAGTGAAGGTGCTGAACCTGGAAGAGAAGCATGGCGAGATGATCGGCACCATCCAGGTGAACGGCGCGAAGGTGCTGAAGGGTGCGGAGATTATCGGTGACCTGCCAGCGTTGATCATTGATGAACTGCCGGTGCTGGCGGCAATTGGGCCATACACGCGCGATGGTGTGACGATTCGCAATGCGAAGGAACTGCGTGTGAAGGAGTCGGACCGCATTGCACTAGTGGTGCAGAATCTGCGTGCGATGGGTGCAGAAGTAGACGAGTTTGAGGACGGGCTGCATGTACCGGGTGGACAGACTCTGCGCGGCGGCGTTGTGGATTCAGCAGACGATCATCGCATTGCGATGGCGTTTGCGATTGCTGCCTTGCGCGCAAAGGGCGACACAACGATTCATGGAGCAGAGGCCGCGGCCATTTCATTCCCAGAGTTCTTTCCCCTGCTAAACCAGATTGCTCAGCGTTGATCTGCGTTGCAATATATACGGTAAACGTGGTTTGCAAGCTGGAGACTCCTGGACAAGAGGTGCATGATAGTGAATTGCTATCATGCACTTTTTGCTTGCGTGCAAGAAGCTTCGAACAGGGTGCATCTTTGCAACACTTCGATCAATATTGATTTCGACAGAGATACAACGCGTATTGCTAGGGCAATGTTGCCAGATGGTCGATGGCCTGCTGGATGATTTGGACTCTTTGCTCACGCGAAGCAGTATCTGCGGGATAGTGATGCAGTAATTCGTCGGTGGCGGCGATAACGCTGGAGGGTTCGATCTCGTCGAGATGGTAGTCCGGCGAGGAAGGATAAATGCCTTCACCGCGCAGGACACGTGCTTTGGGCCACTGAATCGGTAGCCATTCCACCGGGGTTTGAAATGTGGGAGCAAGTGCGACGCAGGGAAGATCGACAGCACGCGCTACATGCAGTGTGCCTGTGTCGATGGAGATGCAAAGGTCGGACAGAGCCAGCAGTGCTGAGAGCATGCCTATATGAGTACGTCCGGCAACAGTGGCTGAAGACACACCAGCGAGGTTACGAATATGGTCGATGGCAGCAGACTGATGGGCAGTTCCGACAAAAATCGGTAATAAATTTTGCGCGACGATGTATTGCACTACAGGCGCCCAGCGCTCAGGCCACCATGCCGTGGGCTGACCGCCGCTGGGCTGTGAAGAAAATACAACGACTGGTAGCGAACGAGGATTTACCTCTGCGAGTAACTGACGCGCACTCTCAATATCTTTCTGGGAAGTGTACATACGCGGTTCGCGTGGCATACTGTCTGCGCCGAGCACGTGTGCGATCTGTAGATTGTTTTCAATCATGCTGCGTTGGACATCGCGACGAAGCGTGATGCTTTGCAGAGCTTCCGCAAGATTGAAGCCAACCATGGGCGCGCCACAATACAACGTGGCGAGAAGAGCTATGCGGGTGCGGCGATTGCCTGCATCGGTGATGATCCATCCTGGACGAAGGTTCTTTTGATGCAGAGCAGACGAAAGTGCTTTACCTGCACCGTGAAGATCGCTGAATACATCGGGTGTAATGATAAGCCCCGCGATATTTGGGTTGTGGCGCAGCACCTCCGCGCCAAGTGCACGTGTGGCAACATACACGGGAAGTTGTGGCAGGCCATCATGCAACGCTGCGAATAAAGGCGTGACATGCACACATCCGCCAAGAGGCATGGTGTATTGCAATACGAGAATGCAGTTCGGTGTTGCACCGTGAAGTAAACGGCGATACCGTGCAGCAGCAAAATGACGGAGGATAGTAAAGGATAACTGTTTGAATAAGCGCAGAGACATAGGCTGAGGAAACTACATTTTGTAGTGGCCCATGTCGTCGTCGTTCAGACCTTCGAGCCAGCGGCGCAGTTCTTCCGGGTTCGTATCGGTGCTTCCCTTCTGGCCTGCGCGGGCCAGATCCATGACGGCGCGGCTGACGTAGATCGGGCAATCGGCGCGCATGGCGAGAGCAAGTGCATCGGAAGGGCGCGCGTCCATGCTGAGGACTTCGCCGTTGCGATCCATCCAGATGAGCGCGAAGAATGTATCTTCTTTCAACTCGGTGATGACGACACGCATGACGCGAACATCGAATGAGCGCAGAACGTTGCGCACCAGATCGTGCGTCATGGGACGTGGCGGCGCGTTCTTTTCAATCTCCATGGCGATAGCGTTGGCTTCGTAGATACCAACCCAGATGGGAAGAACCTCGTCACCGTTCACATGCTTGAGCACGACCATGGGCATGTTGGTGACGGGGTCCATCATGAGTCCGCGGATGCGGACTTCCAGCTCTCCGCTGGCGTCTTCTTCAATGGCAAAAGGACGAGCGGATTGGACAGGATCGCTCATGCAACACTCACTGCCTCGCCCACGAGGCTGTTGGGGAATGTCCTGGTGATACGAACGTTTGCGTAGCTGCCAAGCGCGGGCATGATGGGCTGCGTGGTGGTGAAGTTGACCGTCTTGTTCTGCGAAGAGCGGCCGGTGATCTGTCCGCGCTGATGGTTGTAGCCTTCGACCATCACGTCCATCATCTGACCGAGATGACGCTCGTAGCTGATGCGCTGACGTTCGCGCTGTGCTTCGAGAAGGCGTTGCAGACGCGCAGCCTTTACCTCGTCGTTTACAGTTTCGGCCATGCCCACGGCGGGAGTGTTGGGTCGCGGCGAATACTGGAAGGCAAAAACGCCATCGTAACCGACGATATCGAGCAGGCTCATGGTCTGCTCGAAGTCTTCTTCGGTTTCGCCGGGAAAGCCAACGATGATGTCGGTGGTCATGCTGATATCGCGGGTTGCGGCCTTGATCCAAGCGATGCGTTCGAGGTACCACTCACGCGTGTATTCGCGTTGCATCGCCTTGAGTACGGCGGAGGAGCCGCTTTGTACGGGGAGATGCACGTGGTCGCAGAGTGTGGGTATGGCGTCGATGACCTGCACGATGTCCTGCGTGAAGTCGCGCGGATGCGAGGTGGTGAAACGCACGCGACGAACGCCGGAGAGCTCGCCCACCATGGCAAGCACTTCAGCGAACGATTTTTTGCCAAGCGGATCGCGATAACTATTTACATTCTGGCCGAGGAGTTGAATGTCGGTGTAGCCCTGCTCGGCCATGCGTTTTGCTTCGGCAAGAATGCTGTCGCTGGAACGCGACCGTTCCTTGCCGCGCGTGTACGGGACCACGCAGTATGAACAGAACTTGTCGCAACCTTCGATGATGGTGATGTAGCCACGATGCGGATTGGAACGCGCGGTGAACTCGGTGTCGAAGGTCTCTTCGGTTTGTCGGTCGTCGAGCCCGGTGATGCGCTTCTCGCCTGCTTCGAGGCGCACCAACATCTCCGGCAGGTTGCGATAGGACGCGGAGCCGGAAACGAGCGAAACGAAGGGAGCCTTGTCGAAGATCTTCTGGCCTTCCTGCTGCGCGACGCAGCCAAGAACGGCAAACTTTTTACCTTCGCCCTGCAGACGCTTGTATTCATTGAGACGATGGAAGACCTTCTGCTCGGCCTTGTCGCGGATGGAACAGGTGTTGTAGAGGATCAGGTCGGCGGAGTCTTCGTCGTCAACACGCGAATAGCCTTCGTGCTCCAGCGTGCCGATGACCTTCTCCGAGTCGTGGGCGTTCATCTGGCAGCCAAAGGTTTCAATGTAGAACGTCTTCGCGGGTGTACTCATCACTTCTCAGTATACGACTCCGGGGGGAATTACCTCGTATTTTCAAAGGCTACAGACAGTGGTTCGTGCTGCGCATGAATACCCACATTTTTGTTTTCTCTCCGCCTCGCTGAAGCGATTGGGAGAGAAAACAAAAGAGAAAGAGTAAACACTGTCCGGCCCGACTAAAGCCGGGCCCCTTCAAAACAGGAGAAAATGCAAAAACGGCGGAGGTTTTCACCTCCGCCGTTCGAGTTCTGCGATGTTTGTGGTTACTGCCAGCCGCCGCCGAGTGCCTGGTAGAGCTGCACCAGCGAAAGCGCTTCGCCCTGCTGCGCGTTGACTAGATTCAATTGCGCGGAGAAGAGGTTGCTGTCGTTGGTGAGCACTTCGAGGTAGCTGGTAGCACCGGCCTGATAACGCATGCGGGCAAGGCGCGATGCATCCTGCGCGGCGGCAACAAGCTTCTGCTGCTCTTCGCGAGCGGCCTTCTGCTTGTTGACCGCGATGAGCGCGTTGGAGACATCGCGGAAGGCTGTGATAACGGTCTTCTGGTAGGTGAGTACCATCTCTTCTTTCTGCTGCTTGGAGAGTTCGTACTGACCTCGAATCTTTCCACCGGCGAAGATCGGCTGCGTGAGCGAACCGATGCCGTAGATGGTGCGTCCGGATGGATCGAAGATCTTCGACCATTCGTCGCCGCCAAGACCGGCAGAGAAGCTGATGGAGAGTTGCGGGAAGAACTGCGCACGCGCCGCGCCGATCTGTGCATTGGCAGCCATTAACTGCGCTTCGGCTTGCTGAATGTCAGGACGACGTTCGAGCAGTTGCGATGGCACGCCCGCAGGCAACGACTCCGGTATGGGAGCGAGTGCGGTGGTGTCGGTGTGTGTGACCGGTCCCGGCGTCTGGCCGAGCAGAAGACGCATGGCGTTTTCCTGCTGCTGACGCTGCTGTTCCAATGCAGGGATCGCCGCACTGGCGGTGTAGAGCAACTGCTCTGCCTGACGCAGGTCGGAGATGGGCGCGCGTCCACCGTCACTTAGCCTGCGGGTAAGGTCAACGGAGTCCTGCCTTGTCTTCAACGTGTTTTGCGCAACGACGAGTTGTTCATCGAGCGAACGCAGCGTGAAGTAAGTGATGGCGACCTGACCTACGAGCGTCATGCGCACGGCTCGCTGTGCCCATTGTTGTGCGAGTAGTTGGTCGCGTGCGGCTTCTGTCTGCTTGCGATAGAGGCCCCAGAAATCGGGTGTCCATGCAGCAGAAAGATTGAAGCTGCCGAGCGAAAGCGGGTTGGAGCCGAACGAATCTCCCGCGGACTCGGGCAGTTCCGCACCGATGCCGGAGCCTCCGGCATTGAGTGTTGGAAACTGTCCGGCGCGAGTGATGCGTACCTGCGACTGCGCTTCGAGCACACGCTGTGCGGCGATGCGAAGGTCGTAGTTGTTGGCGAGCGCCTGCTGAATGTACTGCTGTAATTCAGGTTCGCGATAAACCTTGCTCCATTGCTGATCGCCAAGTGAATCCTGCGCTGCACTGGCCACTTCTGCGTTGTCGGCTCCGCGAAATGCGGGCGGAGCCGGAACGTCGGGACGCTTATACTTCGGTCCAAGGCATCCGGTGGCAAACACTGTGCTGAGCACGAGTGCCGCCATGGAGGCCTTATGTTGCGAGATGGTTCGAATGAACGGAGCCATTAGGCGTGACCTCCTTCCGAGGCAGGTGCTGCATCGCCGGTGTGCAAGGACTCGGGCGCGTGGGTTGAATCCATCGTTGTACCCTTGCCGCCTTTACCAAAGCGATGCACAAGATACTCCACCACGGAGAATGTAACCGGAACCATGAGAATGCCGATGACGGAAGCGAGCAACATGCCACCGATTACAACAGTGCCAAGGATGCGTCGTGAGACGGCACCGGAGCCAGTTGCTGTCCACAGCGGCAAGCAACCGAAGATGAAGGCGAGAGCCGTCATGATGATGGGACGGAAGCGCAGCCTTGCAGCTTCAAGCGCGGACTGCGCAATGCTCATGCCGCTCTTGTAGTTGGTTACCGCGAATTCAACGATGAGGATCGCGTTCTTCGCGGAGAGGCCGATGAGCATGATAAGGCCGATGGCCGCGAAGATGTCGTTTTCCATGGAGCGCAGACTGAGTGCGAGATATGCTCCAAGGATAGCGACCGGTGTAGAGAGCAGAACGCTGAATGGCAGCGTCCAGCTTTCATACAGCGCCGCAAGAATGAGGAAGACAAAGAGCAGCGAGAGCCCGAAGACAACCCATGTGGGTACGCCCTGTTCAGCCTTCTGTTCCTGGTAGCTCATGCCCTGGTAGTCGAAGCCCATACCTTCAGGCATGGCCTGATGGAAGGTCTCTTCCAGCGCCTTGCGCACCTGACCCGAGCTATATCCAGGTGCTCCGGTTACGTTCAACTGCGCCGCGGGATATTCGTTGAAGCGCAGGATGAACTCAGGACCGTTAATGTTCTTCACCTTCACCAACGATGAAAGCGGAACCTGGCTGCCATTGTTGCTGCGCACATAGAACTGGTTGATGTTATCGATCTTTGTGCGCGACGAACCTTCGGCTTCAACGTATGTCTGCCACTGACGACCGAAGCGGTTGAAGTAATTCACGAGATAACCGCCCATGAAGGTGGACATAGTGTTGTAGACACTGTTGAGATCGACCTGCTGCTGCATCGCCTTCTCACGATCTACTTCAGCATAGAGCTGCGGTACCGCGGGCAGATACGACGGGATAGCTGCGGCAATCTCCTTACGCTTCTGCAATGCACCGAGATAGGCGTAGAGGTTCTGCGTGAGGAATGCAGGATCGTCCTTACCCGAACGGTCTTCTACGATCATGGTGACACCGCCCGATGTACCGATACCGGGAATGGCTGGCGGCGGAAAGCTGAAGGCAAGTCCGGCAGGATTGCCGAGCAGCTTCATGCTTACCGAATTCTGGATAGATTCAATCTGCTCTTCCTTGGTCTTGCGATCGTCCCATGGTTTAAGCGAAACAAAGAAGAACGCGGTGTTGGTGCTCTGCGTCTGCGTCAGAAGGCTGAAGCCGTTGACGGCTACCACAGAACTGATGCCGGGAGTATCGAGCAGAGCCTTGGTAACCTGCTGCGCGGCTACATCGGTGCGCTGCAGGCTGGATGCATCGGGCAACTGCAACGCTGCGAAGAGATAGCCCTGGTCCTCCTGCGGAATAAAGCCCGAAGGAAGACGCAGTCCCATGAAGCCTGCAAGCAATGCAACAATGACAAGCGCCAGCATGGTTGCGCCCGATTTGTGAATGAGTACGCGCGACGTACCTACATAATGCTCTGTTGTGCGACCGAAGATGTTATTAAACCACGCGAAGAAACGACCAAGCAGACCGGTCTTTTTCGTGTGGTCCTTCGGCTTGAGCAACAGGGCTGCAAGTGCAGGAGAAAGTGTCAGCGCATTAAAGGCCGAGATGAGTACCGAGATGGCAATCGTAACGGCGAACTGCTGATACATGCGTCCCGTGATGCCGGGGATGGCAGCCGTGGGAATAAACACCGCCGCGAGGATAAGAGCGATGGCAACGACCGGGCCACCGACCTCTTCCATCGCTTTAATGGTTGCCTCGGTTGGTGTCATGCCCTGATCGATGTGATGCTCGACCGCTTCCACCACGATAATGGCATCGTCAACGACAAGGCCGATGGCGAGCACCAATCCAAAGAGTGACAGCGTGTTGATACTGAAGCCGAGCAGTGGGAAGAAGACGAATGTACCGATCAGTGAAACCGGCACGGCGAGCAGCGGAATCAGCGTGGCGCGCCATCCCTGGAGGAAGATGTAAACCACAATGATGACGAGGATGAGAGCGATGCTCAGCGTCAATACGATTTCATCGATACCGGCGCTTACAGCCTTAGTGGTATCGAGAGGAATGTCATAACGAATGCCCGGCGGAAAGTTCTTCTGCAGTTCATCCATGCGGACACGCACGGCTTTGGCAACCTGCACGGCATTGGAACCGGGCAGTTGGTAGATCGCCATCATGCCGGCAGGCTTGCCGTTGAAGCGCGCATTCATGCTGTATATCTGCGATCCAAGCTCGATGCGTGCAACATCGCGCAGATGCAGTACGGAACCGTCAGGGTTCGCGCGCACAACGATGTCGCCAAACTCCTCCGGCTCTACGAGACGTCCCTGCGTGCGAACGGTGTAGGTGTATTGTTGGCCATGCGGCACGGGTTCGCCACCGATCTGACCTGCGGGATTTACCGTGTTCTGCGTTTGCAGTGCGGCGATCACATCCGTCGCTGTAACACCGAGCTGCGCCATCTTATCCGGGTTCACCCAGACACGCAGAGCATACTGACCACCGAAGACCTGCACACGGCTCACACCGGGTACACGCGCAATCTCATCCTGCACATTGATGATGGCATAGTTGGTGAGGAAGTTGCCGTCATACTGATTGCTGGCGGAGTTAACACCGACAAGCATCAGAGGCGAACTTAATGCCTTCTCTACGGTAAGACCCGCAGTGTTCACCTGTGCGGGCAACTGTGCCTGTGCCTGCGAGACACGAAGCTGCGACAGGATCTGGTCGGTATCGGCGTTGGTCTTCACATCGAAGTCAACGTACACGGCTGTCTGACCGTTGTTCGCGTTCACCGAGTACATGTACATCATGTTGTCCACGCCGTTCATCTGCTGTTCGAGCGGTGTGGCAACGGCCTGCGACAATGTCTTCGCGTCGGCACCGGGATAGGTGGCCTGCACGAGAATTTCAGGCGGAACGATATCGGGATACTGCGAGGTGGGCAATGTCAGCATGGAAACCAGGCCGACGATGACCGTAATAATCGCAATCACGATTGCGACAATGGGACGACGAATAAAAAACTTTGACACGGATTACCTCGCTTCCGTGGTGTTCTGCGCGGCTGCAGGTGCTGCGGCGTGCGGTGCAACCGGCATGCCTTCCTTGAGCTTCTGCAGATTGTCGGTAATCACGCGCGCACCGGGCGGCAAGCCATCGGTCACAACGAAGTCGTTGCCGACCTCCTGTCCGACCTTCACATCAAGGATGTGAACCTTGCTGTTGGCATCGACGGTGTAAATCTGCTTCATACCCTGCTGATCGACAACCGCAAGCTGCGGCACGGTGATGGCATTGTGCCGAAGTTCCGTTGTCGCGGAGACACGACCGAACTGTCCCGGACGCAGAATGTTGTTTGGGTTCGGGAAGGTTGCAGCAATGCGTATAGCGCCCGTCTGCTGATTCATCTGACGATCGACAAATTCAATCCTGCCCTTGTGTGGATACTCGTCGCCGTTTGCGAGTGTGAGTGTGAGCGGCACCTTGCCTGCACTCTTCAGAATGTCAGCCTGTCCCTTGGCAGAACGACCCACCAGTGCAAGATACTCACCGTCGCTCATGGAGAAATAAACCTTGATGGGATTCAACTGCGAAACAGACGTAAGTGCAGTCTGCGGAGACACCAGGTTCCCGATCTGCGTAACGGCCTGACCGGCAACGCCCGTAATCAGCGAGCGAACACTGGTGAATCCAAGGTTGATCTGCGCTGTCTGCTGTGCCGCTTTGGCGGTGGCAATCTGCGCTTCGGCAGCTTTCACATTGGCCTCGGCCTGCGCGCGCGTCTGGATTTCGTTATCGAGCTGGCTCTGGGCAATGGCCTTCTGTTCGGCGAGCGGTGTATCGCGTGTGACATTAATCTCCGCTAGCTTCAATGCAGCCTGCGCCTGTCCGAGAGCAGCCTGAGCCTGCCCGACCTGTCCCTTTGCCTGATCGAGCGCAGCTTGAAACGGGCGTGCATCAATCTCGAAGAGCACCTGGCCCTTTTGCACTACAGAACCTTCACGATAATTCTGGCGCACCAGATAGCCGGTGACCTGCGGCTGAATCTGCGCATTCACATAACCGTCCATTGTTCCAACCCACTGGTTATTTAGCGGAACAGTTGCCGAGGCAACTGTAATCACAGCAACAGGCAGCGGCCCCATTGCTGGTGGCTGTGCCGATTTGTTATCACAGCCCGTGGCGAGCATAAGAGTGGCTCCAGCCAGCAGCAGTGCGCCTGTGGTGATATTGCGCTTGGCGCAGGGGAATTCGTGCTTACTCATAAGAGTGGGCTCCTTGCCGTCATTTCAAAAATGTTGCAGTACAAGAAATGTGTTGAAAATCTTTCCATGCTGCATAGCCCCGGAGGAAAAGAACATACACGCATGTATCTTTTTATGCGATGACGCATCTTTAAGTTGGATTCAAATAAGTTTGCATTGCCCTGAGATTTTGCCTGTGCGAAAAAAGACGACCGATCATCTGCAACAGGACCGTGCCATCCAGACGCGTAAACATCTGATGGATGCCGCACGCCGCATCCTGGCTCGCGACGGCTTCGAAGTAGCGCGTCTACAGGATATTGCAGCCGAAGCGGGAAAGACACGCGGCGCCTTCTATGCGCACTTTGCCGATAAGGAAGACCTGTTTTTTGCGCTGTTTGAAGAGTATATTGCGCGCGACCAGGAGCGCTACTCCCAGATGAAATCGGACGCTCCCCTGGAAAAACGAATTGCGAAACTGGTGGATCAACTTGAAAGTATTCTCCGCGATCGCGACCGTGTACTGCTCTTCCTGGAGTTCAAGATGTACGCGATCCGGCATCCACACAAAACCAGACGGCTGGCGCATTTGCACGCCGACATGTGCGTGCGTGGATCGTCACACAAACTGACCACCTTCCCCGAACTGCTGATTCAACATCCCGGCAAACGAAGGAAAGCATTCTGGATATTCAGCGCAACATTTGATGGACTGGCCATGCAGCTTTATTTTGATCCCGAAGGCACCAACAAAACAGAGCTTCGCCGCAAACTCGAGCAACTAATACGAGATCAGATAGAGATAGTGAAACAGATCAATGCTACTTAGCATAGACCTGCATAGCACCGCATGACGCCATAGAAATTGGCATGGCAAATTGCGTTTAAAACTGCAAGGCTATCGCTGCTTACGGTATGAAGATTTTTGTGTCATGAGGATGACAGGGATCATCAAGGCCAAAACTACAGGCAGCAAAAATGCAATCCGCAACGAGGCTATTGCCGTGGAAAAGGCCCCTAGCAACCAAGGCACTATGGCGCTGCCGACACCGGCTGCAAAAAAGACGAGATTCTTACCTGGCAACATGACACACTGCCCCAGTACAGCCGGATACAACGGTCCAACGCACACAGCACACGCAAACGTAGCAACCACCAACATTGCGGAAGAGTTGGAGAAGGACGTGACAGTGATCGCTGCAGCCGCAACCAGACTACTCATCAGCATGAGAGGAAACCAGGCTACAGATTCCGAAAGCCGGGACGCAAGTGAGCGGCCCGTCAGCATGCCAAGCCAGAAGACGACAGGCGCCAGAGTGATGGCCCGTGTACCGGGAAAGTAGCGCATTCCGAATAGCGAAGACCAGTTAGAGACTGCGGTTTCTACTCCCACCGCAAGTAATCCCAACACACACAGCAGGATCAGATTCCAGGCGAACGACATCTGCTTGTTCGTTTCGATGGTCTTCGTATCCATCACTCCGTTTGGCCGCAGGCTTGCCCACACCAAGCCCAACATCACAAGAGCTGCCACGCATAGGTACAGCCTCATCCCCGGATCTGGTCGCGCACGTATAAGCAACGGCGCACACATGGCTCCTAAAGGCCATACCGCATTCAACATCTCCAGACGTGATACACGTTCCTGTACAGAGGTTTCCATCCCCGCAGCGATATTCGTCGCGGTCATAGTGATTCCCATCCCCAGTCCGTATACAAACAGGACAGGCCACCATGGAGTGTGCATCAGGCCAATCGCTGTGGCGCTCAAAGCCGCCAGAAATAATCCGAACTGAAGCGAACGGTATGGGGTACGACCAACCAGCAGAGCTCCGACCACCTGGCCGGTAAATTGTGCCGCCAACAGGCTGCCGATCTGTGCGTCGTTCTGATGCAATTGCAGTGCCGGTGCCAGAGCACCCAGCAACATCACGCCAACACCAGTCGCGACAAATAGAAAATAAAAGATGGCCGGAGACGCAGTACGTTTCATGGCCTTCTTCCAGCGCGGGGGACACAAGCTGCTGATTCGTAGGTGACGGTTTGGCAACATGTGTTTGCTGCGCATTCATCCATACTGTGGACGAATACAAAAGAACGACAAGAGTATAAATGCGTATCACGGCAAAAACTCCGATAGTTCAACTACGCGGTCTAGAAGACGAATGCTCTTTCGCTCGTGGATGCGCTGCTACCGCGGTAGAAGCGCGCTCGATAAACGTAGGTAATACGTGGATTGTCCGCTTGGATTTTTTCTCACTGCCATCGCGAAGAATCTGCAGCAGCTCCGACGCAGCAACGCGCCCCATCTCCTGCAAAGGCTGCCGCACGGTTGTCAGCGGTGGATTGTTGGTTGCAGCACTGGGAATATCGTCAAAGCCAACGACGGAAACCTGTCGTGGCACATCCAATCCCGCTTCGCGCAGAGCCGTAATGGCACCAATGGCAGAATGATCGTTGAATGCGAAGATGGCACTAAACGATTCATCGCGCTCCAGTAGTTTCACCGTCGCAAGACGCCCCGGTTCAATGCCGAGTCCGGTCTCCTCCAACTGCACTGTCAGCCGTTGCGAAATTTCGATGCCAAGCTCTGCTGCAACACGTGTAATGGCGCGCCAGCGCGGGTTTGTATCAGAGCTAAAAGCCTGGCCTTTGATGAAGGCAATACGCTCGTGCCCAAGTTTTTTCAAATGCTCCAGTGCATATTGAGCTGCGAGCTGATGATCCAACTCAATCGAGATTACGGAGGACTGTCGTGGCTGGCCGGAAACACTGATGACAGGAATCGGAAGATCTTCTTCCAATACCGTGTCCACGGCAATAATGCCCTCAACAGCACGCGACATCAGAAGCGAAGGATAGTCTCGAAGAAGATCATGACGGTGGCGATGACTGACAACAAAATAGAAATAACCGCCTAACAGTAATGAGTCCTCAATACCAGAAAGAACGCTGGTGGAATAACCATCACTGATCTCAGGCACAATCACACTGACGATCTGGCTGCGCTTATTGCGCAATCCCTGCGCCAACACATTGGGTTTATAGTTCATCTCCGCCGCAGTCTTCAACACACGTTCCCGCGTCGCGGGAGCAATGCGAAGATAACCCGGCGACTGGTTCATCACGCGGGAGACAGTCGTTTGCGAAAGTCCCAGATGATCTGCCAGTTCTTTAATACTGCTGGTGCGCTTGCGTATTTCGCTCATGGATGTACGGCTCCCTGGGTGGGCTTCAAGCCAGCCGCATGCATCATGGTTTGAATCTCAGGATTGGACATGAATGCGTGCCACAGCAAGCCGGTGCGACCATTCTCAATCATGATGGCCTGCGGTGCCTGATTTAATCCAAGCTCGTCCGGCGAGTACCAATCCTGCTGCACGTTGAACGCATTGCGGAAGCCATAAATAGTCCATGTCTGTGCGCCAAGATCGCGATAGAAGTGCTTCAACGCCTGTAGCGATTCCTGTGGTGTATACGCGTACGCGCCCAGCGCTGCTGTGGGAGCCAGCGTGCCGTCATCCTCTGCAAACGGCTTGAACTCACGATAGCCGTGCGGGCCTGTTACCGCGGAGAGTCCCCACGACTCCGCGCTATATCCCGCAAACTTACCCGGGTTATGGATGGCATACTGCTGCTGCACACGCGAGATGTTCCGGTTGTTGTCGAACCAGTTCGTCCATGCGTCCTGGTAGTGCGGGTCAAACCCAAAGAAGTTGTAGTGCGTAAAGAACAAAGGCCCCGGCGAGTTGCGCAGATAATTCACATCCACATGAATACCGTAATAGGTATTGGCAATGGGAAATGGATGCGAGGCGTTGCCCTGCGCGGCCCAGCCCGTCTCATACAACGAAGCAGGAACGCCATGCGTGGGAGATGCAATGGCAAGCACATACGTGATCATGGATTCGTTGAATCCCTCAAGACGGTTTGCAATGCTGTAGCCGTAATGAGGAGACCAGTGCCACCACAACGCTCTGCCATCCGGCGTTATATACCAGTTCCACTCCACTCCCTGCCACAACCTGGTAATGCGGCTGCGCAGTTCTCGTTCCTGCGGAGTTTCGTTCGTGAAGTAACCTCGTGCAGACAGCAACCCCTGCATCAGAAAAGATGTCTCTACAAGATCGCCACCGTCGTCGTAGATGCCAAAGACTGGCAACACATGGCCGGTTGTGCCGCTCAGGTAGTGCGGCCATACGCCATGAAAACGATCGGCACGCTCCAGAAACGCCGTCACCTTCAACATCCGAGCCACTACATCTTCACGGGGCACAAAGCCGCGCTCCGCAGCCATGATCATATTCATCAGGCCAAAGCCTGTGGCACCCACAGCGATCAGGTCGCCATCCCCGGGAATCGACTCCCGAGACATGCCGGAGTGAGGTTCCGCACCCTCCCAGTAATAACGGAACGACGCCTCTTCCACCATGTCTAACAACGCATCGTCGCTCATGGAATGTGTCTGCGCATTCGCAATCTGCGATGGCAACGATTCCTTCAATACAGAGGTCCGAGCTGTTACGCGGTAGCGCAACTTTTGCCCTGGAACACCAGTAAAGTCTGCATAACGACCAACACCAGGCCGCTGCGTGCCGACGGCCTTCCACTCTCCCTCCGCAACGGCTCGATAGATCACGTAATCTGTCACGCTTGCCGAAGTGGAATCATCCCATGTCACATCTGCATGCCGCTCATATCCCTTCGAGCGAACATGCAACGGTGCCGCCGGCGTGTTCCCATCCGCAGCAGAGGGTGTAACCACGCGAATCTCGTCGAGCAACAGGGTATGCTCGCTGCTATCCTCTGCATCCTGCGTGAGCAGCAGAGACTTCAGTCGCGATGGAGTGAACACACGAACACTCGCACTGCGAAAACGAGAGAGAGGCACAAGCACGCGCGTCCAATGTTCTGCAGGCAGCGCACTCAGCACACGGCCCAGCGCCAACGATTCGGTAAAGCCTCCCTGACTGTCTTCCAGTGCAAGCTTGGGTAACGCTGAAGGTGCGATGTTCTGAGAGGAGTACACACAGAAACTCAACGCCGTGCCATGGAATTCTGCTGTCCGATTGGGCCAGCTGTCTGCCTGTATCTGTGCGGTCCACGCGCCACGTGGCTTTGATTGCCAATGCAACCGGATCGAGTTTGGCCCACTGACAAAGTGCTCGTGCTCCAACGGCAGTTTGTTGTCGATCTTCTCCAAAACACTGGGCGCTACCGCTGTAACGTGGCTATTGAAAAATGCCGTGGCAGACGTACTGTTATCAAACACCACGGAGTCCGCATAGCGCTGCATAGGGCTGGGAGAAGCGATGCGCAAAGGCTGTGCAGCAAGAGAAAGCATAGATAGAAGCGCAGCCGGAAGCACTCTATTTCGCCAGTGTGCGAAGCGCAACATCGGGATGAACTCACTTTCTAAACCAATGCCTATACGCAGGTGAGGATAGTGCCGTGGCAGACTCGCCACCACGGCACCAAGGTTGGACGTTAGAAGGAGAAGCGTGCCTGGAAATCCACCACGCGACCGCCATACGCATTCGACGATTGTCCTGCTATCTGTCCGAAATTGCTCGCTTGGATATTCGAAACAATCGACGCAGTAATCAGGTTCAGATTGTTGAACACATTAAACGCATCCATGCGGAATTCGATGTTCCCCCTCTCTCCCAGCACAGGCATGCTGGGCAAAGCGAAGGACTTCGCGATGCTCGCATCCACGTTCTTGTAATTCGGCCCGGTAAAGGAATTACGAGCAATTCCCGGAGCCTGCGGAGCACCAGCCGTCGCGGTGATCGCGGCGCTCGACGGCACAGCGGTATAGATGGGCTGGGTAAAATACGCCGCGCCACCATTCGGGAACTGCCCCGTCGTGCTCTTGAACTGCGCATTGCTGTTGTTAGCGACCATGCCGCCCTTGTACGCAGCCGCACGCAGAGACGTATATGGGCTGTTGCGATAGTACAGGTTGCCCACAGAGTACGTCGGCGTCCAGGGGAACCCCGTGTGCCAGTTATAGACGCCGCTCAGGGTCCAGCCATCGAGCAACGAATGAGCGAGTCCACGGCCACCAAAGAACTTCGGCTGATATATGCCGAAGATCTTGAAGGCATCATTCACGTTATAGTCTGAACGCCCCCACGAATCGTTCAGTGCATACGGATATGGACTCATATAATACGGCTGCGAGCCATTGTCCATGCTCTTCGACCAGGTGTACTGGCCCTCAAGCTGGAAGCCTTTGGAGAAGGTGTGCTTCAACGTTGCAATCATCGCGTTGTAGCTGCTGTTACCGGAATTGGTGTAATACCCAACGCCGCTCAGGTGATCGTTCAACGCATAGCCATTCACTGCCGCAATCGCCTGCATGTTCTGCTGAATGATGTTGTGATGTCCCACCGATCCCTGGTAACCCAGGGTGGCCACAAGGTTGTGGACCAGATCCATCTGCGTATCCAGCGAGTAGTGGTAGGTCATCATCGTCTTCAGCTTCGGATCAAACCCCGTCACACTGACATTGACTCCCGATGCCGACGGCAAGCCATTCATACCGATGGGCGAAACCGCCGCTGGATTCGAACTGAAGCCATAGATCGATTTCAGATCGGAAGGCAGTGAATACACCACCTGCTTGGAACTGCTCAACAGTGTCTGGCTTAGCACAGCCGGGCTGTTGGTGCTTCCATTGGCAGTGATTGCGATTTCGTTCTGGTTGTAGTTCACACCAAAGCCGCCACGGAACACTGTCTTGTGGTTGAAGACCGCCGGGTTGAAAGCAAAGCCGATCTGCGGACCGAAGTTGAACTTCTGCGGATCGTATAGCTTGCTTTGGTTCTGAAGAATGGTAAGGCCAGAGATCATGGCCGAACCCGCGCCCAACTGCACCACGTTCATGTTGTTCTGCTTGCTGCGGAACGAATCGTTATACGTATAGCGAAGGCCCACGTTCAGCGTAAAGCTGGGCGTCACCTTCCAATCGTCTTGCACAAACCCTGCCCACAATTCCTGGCGGTTGTCCTGACGGTTTGCCGTGGGCGTTCCCGTCTGCGGATTAAAGGTACCGCTCTCCGAGTACGGTGCGTCGTTCGCAAAGTCCCAATAATTGGCAAAGCGGTAGCTCGGACGCGCGTTATACGGAGATTGATTCAGATAGTACAGACGAGTCAACGATCCACCCAGCTTCACCGTGTGCCTGCCAAGAATCTTGGTCAGAATGTCCTGGTAGCCAAAGGTCCACTGATTCAGCGTGCTGGGGCCGGGAGTACCAAAAGCACCAAGCGTCGTGACCGAGGGGAAGAGACCCGAGCCAACACCACCGATGTTGCCCGTTGTCAGGCCAAAGGGCATATCAGGGTTGGAGTCAATCTCGTTCCAGCGCCATCCTGCTGCGTTGGCCCGAGCCTCATTGAGCAACGTGGGAGAGAACGTGTGGTTCCACAGCACAGTGAACGCCTCGTTCACCTGCACATGGTAGTACGAGTTGTATGCACGAAGAGCACCCTGGTAGCTGCGTGTGCTCTGCGGCTGCCAATAGATCGTAAATGAAACACGATCTTTGTCCGTGGGAGTCACATCCAGACGACCATTGTATTGCTCCTGCTTGATGTTTGTGGGATTTGCAAGGTAGTACTGTGCAATGTCGGGAATCCCATCCAGACCATTGCCAACGCCGGGCGAAGACGTTCCAGTCCAGGTTGCGTCACGTGTTCCCAGCGCGCTCGTAAGCGGTGAACCCACGTCGACTCCACCGGACACCGTCCTGCACTGCGCGCCTTCGCTTAAACCAAGAAGAGCACACGTGGACGCGAGCTGTGCCACAGCGGCAACACCTGCTCCCGTATACATGGCATACTCGTTCGCAATACTTCCCGAACGCGTGTTTGCAAGGAACTGGGGCGTCTCATACCAACCAGTGGAATAGTTGGTGGAACCATTCCGCAACGTTTCATAGTTGAAGAAGAAGAACATCTTGTTCTTCCAGAGAGGACCACCCACGCTGCCACCAAACTGGTTGTAGCGTGACGTATCGCGCAGCAATCCGCGCTCCGCAGGAGTTCCCGTTATATCAGAGATAGGGCCATTCCAGCGCTGATAGGCGTTCAGTCCGGGGCGATTGGCCTTGAAAAACAGGCTGCCGTGCCAGTCGTTGGTGCCTGCCTTGGTTGTGATCTGGATCTGCGCGCCTGAAAAACGGCCAAACTCCGCGTCATACGCGTTGGTATTAACCTTGACGTTGTCCACGGAATCAGAAGACGGCGTGATGATTGTGGAGCCACCCCATACGGCCGATACCGTGCTGATGCCGTCAATCATGATGCCGTTGGTCTCGTTCTGACCACCGTTCGCAACAATCTGCGGAGCATTCTCTGTCTTGAAGATGCCGTCCGTTGCGCCCGTTCCGGCCGTGTTGGATCCGGGCAGGCTGCTGCTACCACCTGCACCAGTGCGTGCGCCGTCGCCAAATGCCCCCGGTGCAAGCTGCGCAAATTGCATCACATCGCGGCCCAGGGCAGGCATGTGCTGAATCTGGTTTTCGCCAATCGTGCCGCTGATGGTCGCAGTCGCGGTATCCAGAACAGGGTGTGCATCCGCGGAGACAGTAACTTCTGTGCTGGTACCGCCAACCGTCAGTTCCACGTTAACGGAATTGGCCTGCTCAGGAATGATGCTCAGATTGTCCAGGCTCTTGGTCTGGAATCCCTGCATGGTGGCCGTCAATTTGAAGTGGTTTGGCGGCAATGCATTGAAGGTGTAAAAACCGTTTGCATCGGACGTCGCTGTCAAGGTTCGGTTAGTTTCTTTTTCCACCAGCGTGATGGTCGCACCGGGGATCACCGCTCCAGTGCTGTCCGTTACCGTACCGGTGATGGATGCACGGAATTGGCCGAAAGCCAGTGGTGCTGCCAGTGCCAACGGCATGAGGGAGAAGGTGATCTTCAGAGCTGCTTTGAATGGGTGTCGCATGGGGGCCTCCAAAGTGGAGCGGCATCCAGTTGCCGTCAGCGTGCGCAACCGATTGTGCTACCGAAAAAAGATGTATCACCCCAAAAATGCGGCTGTCAATTTTGGAGAAACTGCGGGAATGCCGTTTTTCACCTGGACTCATCTTTGCGCGAGGCTCATCAAAATTGAGAACCATGCTCACTACTGCCTAGAGGAATAGCGAGCATGGTATTAGAGTGCCTGCCTGAATTTGGGCCAAATGCGAAGAGAGAAAATTTCGATGATAATGCCGCTGTCCTTCTAACGCCTACGGAAGAAGTTGTGCTTCCGCACATGCCAAAGCGGGCGATGGCACACAGGATACTGGATCATTTGAAATCACTGCGAACAGGCGAGCCTTAGCGGTAATATCCGCTCTCGTGTCTGCTTCGGCGTTTCGGCGCGTCTTGTGAGTTGAATTTTCGATTCGGTAGAATGCCCGGAATGGTAGAAGCGCCGGTAGCACCAGAAGTAGAGCAGGATCTAGATCCGGCGATAGAAGAAGCGGTTCAGCGTGTCCTGAACAGTCCGCAGTTCATGCGCGCAGATACGCAGAGGAAACTTCTGCACTATCTTTGGCTGAATCGACACCTCGCCTTGAGCGAGTATGCCATCGCCACGGATGCGCTTGGTCGCAATAGTCATTTCGATCCAAATACGGATGCCAGCATCCGTGTGCACATCTCCCGTTTGCGCCGCAAGCTGAAGGATTATTACGCCGAAACCGGCGAGCCGGAGCTGCTGGTGATCCCCACAGGGAGCCACCAGCTCATCCTCCAGGCTCCCATGCCTGTGCCGGAACCGCTCCCGGAATCTGTGATCGATCAGGAGATATCTCTTCCCGAAGCCCATCCCGGTCGAGCGATGATGATTGCCTGCTCTGTGTTGAGTATATTGCTGGTCGCTACGGCGTCATTCGCCTTCTGGCAGTACCGGCAGCTCGCTCGGGTTCGTCCGCCAGAGCAGCCCAATCGCTTCTGGAGCAACTTTTTGGAGGGAGACGCGCCGGTCAAGATTATTCTGCCCACGCCTGTCTTCTTTTCGTTCCCTGATCACCCCTGGCTGAAGATGCGTTCAACGCAGGTGAATACCTTCGCCGAACTCGGCAACAATCCGGAATTCAAGGGCATGATCGATAAACTCGGCCCCATGGGGCTAGACCAGTCCTACACCGTCACGTGGGACACATTGGCCGGTATCCAGATTTCCCGTTACCTCGATCGTATTGACCAATCCAGGCGTGTGTCCTTTGAGGTTACGCGAGATGCTTCTCTCATTTCGTTGGAGCAGGCGAACGTCATCGTTCTCGGCACAGATAACACCCTCCGTCCCATGCGCGAATATACGGACAGCATGAACTTCGTGATGACGCCGGGAGAAGAACGCGTATTGAACACGCATCCGGAGGCGGGAGAGGAGCCATTCTACAAACGCACATATCAGACTGCCCCCAGTCCTACAGGTCATCCCTCAGGTACCTCGGTGCGCCACACCGAGCCATCTATTGTTGCATTGTTACCTGGTCGCGCACCGGGCCTGAAGGTCCTCATGCTGGAGTCTCGAGACACCAGCGGCATGGTCTCTCTGCTCTCCTCGCGTGCCGGTTCCAATGCCGTGGAAGAGATGTGGCGTAAACACGGCTCTCCCAAATTCTTCGAAATGATCACCATGACGGAGATGGAAGGTAATACTGCTATCCGCAGTTGGCCGGTCACAATGCACGCTTATACCAAGGCGCCACCCTCTCAGGGACTGTAAGCAGGAGCATCCAGAGCCTATAGCGAGCGCAATACTCCACCCTGCAAAATATTCCTGCACGATACAGCTATGACCACATATCTTGTTCATATTGAATAAGTAATTTCCGTAACATACGTGTGGAAACGTCACGGCAGCGCTTTTCGCGTGGCACTATAGTTCACCATGATGGCATCCGCACGTTTCCTTGTTCCCGCATTTCTACTTTCGTTCGCTGCCACCGCCTTTGCCGCCCAACCGACGTCCATACGTGCTGACCTCGTAGTCTACGGCGGCACTGCCTCCGGCGTTATGACGGCCTATTCAGCCGCAAAGCAGGGTCTGCACGTTGTTCTTCTGGAGCCCACACAGCACCTCGGAGGTATGGTCACCGGTGGCCTCTCTGCTACGGACTATGGCTACTTTCCCATCATCGGTGGCTATACCCGCGAGTTCTATAAGGAAGCCGCTTCCAACTACGGAAAGCAGGATCTTGACCACCCTACGAACTTCCTTTCGGAACCGAAGGTGGGCGAGGCCATCTTCAACCGTTGGCTGAAAGACTCAAAGGTGGATGTCCGCCTGGGAGAACGTCTGAAAGAGCACGGCGGTGTGGAGATGAATGGCAAACAGGTGACGGCTTTTGTCACGGAAAACGGCAAGCGGTGGGAAGGAAAGGTCTTCGCCGATTGCAGCTATGAGGGCGACGCCATGGCCGAAGCCCATGTGAGCTATGTTGTCGGTCGGGAAGGGGAAGACACATTTGACGAAAGCCTGGCAGGCGTACGGCCAGAGACCCCCAAGCATCAATTTCTTTGGAAGGTGAACGCCTATGACGATCAGCACAAGCTGCTGCCTTATGTCGATCACGGACCACTGGCCGCAGGCGGCAGTGCAGATAAGAAGGTGCAGGCCTACAACTTCCGCCTGATTCTGACCGACGATCCGGCCAACAAGATGCCGTGGACGAAACCCGACGGATACGACGCTTCACAGTTTGCTCTGCTGACCCGCTATGTGCAGAGCTACAAAGAACATACGGGCAAGAACCCGGTTCTGGCGACGGTCACCAATCCAGTCTGCTTCGACCATCACAAGTGCGACTTCAACAACAATGGCCCATTTTCGACGGACTTCATCGGAAAGAGCTGGGCCTATCCCGATGCCAGCTATGCCGAGCGCAAGAAGATCTGGGATGCGCATCTGAAGTACACCGAGGACTTCTTCTACTTCCTGGCGACCGACCCATCGGTTCCGCAGTCCCTGCGTGACGACACGAATAAATGGGGCCGTGCCAAAGATGAATTCACTGACACGGACGGCTGGCCGCGTCAGCTTTACATCCGTGAAGGTCGCCGCATGATGGGTGTGTATGTCATGCATCAGGCCGATCTGCAAACCGACCGCACCAAGCCCGACTCAATTGCCATGGGCAGTTACAACAGCGACTCGCACAACATTCAGCGCATCGCGAAACCGGATGGGTCCGCCTTCAATGAGGGCGACGTGCAGGTGCCGGTCAAGCCATACGAGATCAGCTTCCGCGCCATCCTGCCCAAGCCGGAGCAGGCAACGAATCTGTTGGTTCCGGTCCGTCTATCAGCCTCCCAT